>Ga0265293_10000434_pt1 | contig 100862 bp, 89 predicted proteins | sample Munlanlewell138R_FD_192505 | JGI IMG/M metagenome (GOLD analysis project Ga0265293, IMG submission 192505) | Leachate microbial communities from a municipal landfill in Southern Ontario, Canada - Leachate well 138R | ecosystem: Engineered > Solid waste > Landfill > Unclassified | place... | reverse complement strand
ATTATTTTAATATATTCGTGAAAGGAAAAATAATCTGGAGAAGAGAAGCACCCATTTTTTGGGAGCTCTCTTCAAAAGAAATTAATAAATTTAGTAACATCCCATACACACTTTATTGAACACTACCTGACATCAGAATTAATACCCATATATTCTGCTGTAATATTCATTGCAATAAGCTCTATATTGCTCAGCTTCGGTTTTCTGATTTGAATAAAATCAAAGGAAATTTTAAAATTTGCAATGTTTTCTAAGATTATTTCGTAATTTTGAATAAAGTTGTTCATGATATTTAATTGTTTGATAGTCAGTTAAATATACGAATTATATCGTAAAATTGAACAACTTTTTTAATTATTTTTCAAATGCACAACGGGTTATAATAAATATTCTCTTAAAGAAGTTTCAGAATCTTTAAACATAAATTATTCTCTACTCAGCCGTTATGAAAAAGGAGGAAGAACTGCACGTTTAGTAATGAATTTAATCCTTCTTCAAGCAGGTTATCCAATTACAAACATTAGCAGTGAAAACACCAATAAGTTAAAATATTACGAAGCATTAGAGATTGCACAAACAAACCACGATAAAAATGAATTTATTGAATTTATTTTTTATCAAGTAATTAACGCCTTGGAAGATTTTATAAGGATGTTTCCTAAATAAAATTTCAAGGGTGTGTTATTCCGTTTTCTTTCAATTATATCTTATATTTGCGTTTAAATTTAAAGAAAATGGCACAAAACGATAAAATAAGTGCAAAAAATGCTCCAAAACCTGTTGGATTATATCCACATGCAAGAAAAGTTGGGAATTTGTTGTTTTTGTCTGGTGTTGGTCCTAGAAAAGCAGGGTCTGATGATACAGATTCATTTGTTCCGGGCTTGAAATTAGACAAACAAGGAAACTTTATTTCATTCGATTTTGAGGCTCAATGTCGTGCAGTTTTTGAAAATGTTCGATTAATCTTAGAAGCATCTGGGTCAAGCTGGGAAAACTTAGTTGATGTTCAAGTGTTCTTAGTTAACATGAAAAGAGATTTTCATACATATAATCGACTTTATGCTGAATATTTTAAAGATAACCAGCCTTGTAGAACAACAGTGGAGGTAAATTCTTTACCAACACCGATTGCCATAGAATTAAAATGTATTGCAACAATAGATAATTAAAATTATGATTGGATTTATTATTCGGGTTATTATTGCACTCGCTGCCCTGACCTTTAATGTTTACCTTTTCTGGTCGGGCTCGTGGGGATGGGGAATTACAATGATTTTTCCTACTTTCTTAATTTGGATGACGTTTTGGCGAAATGAAAACATTCTTATTGCGTTATATCGAATGAGGTTGCAAAAAAACGACAAAGCTTGGAAAGCACTAAATCGTATTAAGTCACCACAGTTTCTTCCAAAAAAACAACAGGCTTATGTCATGTACTTAAAAGGAATGTTAGGGTTACAACAAGGTTTAAACTTTCAACAATGTGAAAACCTTATGCGTGGCGCATTGGCAAAGGGATTAAGAACGCAGCAAGACAGAGCAGTTGCAAACTTACAATTAGCAGGTATTTGTATGCAAACTGGAAGAAAAAGTGAAGCAAAAAGATTTTTAGCTGAGGCTCAAAAACTTGATAAAAACAACATCTTAAAATCCCAAATCAAAGATATGAACAAGCAAATGGGAATGGTTGCTTCTCGAAACCAAATGAGGATGGCACAAATGCATAAAGGAAGAATGAAAACTCCTCGAAGAAGATAATCTACATGGCAGAGGAATTGGTGATATCAACAGGAATAAAGGAGGAAAAATATAGGACACTTTTTCCACAGTTAAAAGCGTTGTGTAATGGAGAGCCAAACCGAATTACCAATCTCGCTAACATTGCTGCTGCGGTAAAACAAACGTTTGATTATTTTTGGGTAGGATTTTATCTCGTAGAGGGAAACGAACTTGTTTTGGCTCCGTTTCAGGGTCCAATTGCTTGTACAAGAATTCAAAAAGGAAAAGGTGTTTGTGGAACTGCTTGGATGAAAAACAAAACAATCGTTGTAAAAGACGTAAATACTTTTCCAGGGCACATCGCTTGTAACAGTTCTTCTCTTTCAGAAATTGTTGTTCCAATCATTAAAAATGATGAAATCATAGGTGTTTTTGACTTGGATGATGACAAAATCAATACTTTTGATGAAATAGATAAAAAGTATTTGAACGAAATTTGCGAATGGATTGGTCAAATTATATAGCTTTTTTAATTCTTTTTTTCTTGATTTCTTCTTGCGGTCAAGTTGGAACAATTACGGGTGGAGATATTGACCAAACCGCACCACGAGTTGTTGTTCACAAAGTAAATCCTCCTAATGAAAGCACCAACATTAATCCGAATAAAATAACAATTCCTTTTGATGAGTTTATAGCGCTAAACAAACCCGCAGAAAACATTCGTGTTACACCTGAAGACGTTAAGTTAAATTATTCCATTAAAAAAAAATCGCTGGTTCTTACTAAAGAAGAAGGAGAATGGATGCCCAACACAACCTATACAATCTACTTAAATAGAGCGGTGAAAGATATAACTGAAGAAAATGATTCAATAATGTCATACGTTTTTTCTACCGGAAGTTATATCGACTCCTTACAAACAGCGGTTCAAATTCAAGATGCATTAAAAGGAAACACTTTGTCGGGAATTACGGTTGGTTTATACGTACAGAAATTAATAGACGATACAAGCAAAGTAGATGCCCGTTATTTATCTTTAACTGACGATTCGGGAATTGCAAGGTTTAACCATTTAAAAGAAGGAGAATACTTTGTATATGCTTTTGAAGATGAAAACCGAAACAACCGACTGGATGCAACTGAAAAAAGAGCTACTTTAAAAAAATCTATTTCTTTATTCGCTCCAGATACTGTTTTGGCGGTTGGTCCAGTTCTTCAACTGATGCCACCAGAAATTACTAAGTTAGAAATAACTTCCAATGATGTTGTCGCTGGTGCAGGATGGGCTATTGGGTTTAATAGAAAATTAAGTGATGATGAATTGTTTGTAGTTATTTCTGAACATCATTCATTAAAATTCAATGAAAATAGAGATTCTTTGACCGTTTTTTTTGAAAATTATGGAAAATCAGGAGAGCACGTTGCTTTATTAAAAACAGAAAACTCGACTGATACAATTAAAAAGAAATACTTTTATAGGACTACGCCCAATTTAAAAGTTTCTAATAATTTAAAACAAAAGAAATTAGGAGTAAATGATACGCTAACTTTTTCCTTAAGTGAACCGATTCAATTTATAGATTCTTCCCATTTTTTTGCAACAGAAATTCAAAAAAACGATACATTAGAACAAAACTTAAACTATTCTATTCGACAAACTTCGAATCAAGAATTTCAAGTGGTTTTCAAAAAACAAAACCAAGATAAGATTTTTATAAACATTGCCCCATCAGGATTTTCTGGAATTAATTATGCATTAAAAGACACCCTAAAACTTGATTTTTCACTTCAACAAGAAAAAGAAACAGGAACAATGATTGTGGAATTTGACACAATTCCTCCTTATGGAGTATTATTCATCACACATCAAAATACCAAAGAAGAAATAGCCGTTGTTTTTGATGGACAAGAAAAACAATCGCACGAAATTCGATTTTTAGAGCCTGGACAATATACCTTCCACTACCTCATCGACGAAAATAAAGATGGAACGTGGACAACGGGAAATGTTTTTACACATCAAAAGCCGGAAAAAATGATTTGGTTTCCTGCTGTTTCTACCATTCGAGCAAACTGGGATGTTAAAACAAATCTTATGCTAACAGACCCCTAAAAATCTACAATAATTTTAACTTAATATTTTAATAAATGAAAAAAATTATGTAAATTTACATATATAATCTATTAATTATGCAAAAAATTCTATTGGTTGGACTATTCTTTTTTATTTCAATTTATACATTTAGTCAAACAGAAAACCAACTAAAAATCCAACAGTTGAATGAAGAAATTACAAAAGCTGTTGAAGTTGGTAACTATACAAAAGCAAATCAATTAAAACAAGAAAGAGAGCTGCGTTTTAAAATGGAAGAAGCCATAGAAAAAGAGGATTTTATTAAGGCAAGTGAACTCGAAGAAAAAATTAAAAGTGGCTCTTATAGATCCGATAACAAGCCAATAAAAAGTACAGAGGAAAGTATGTATATAAATTCTGATTATTATAAACACAAATCTTTAAAATCTGGCTTTTATTTTAACTTTTCACTTGGACATTCATACACAGAGGATTTATTTTATAGTAGAAATGCGTTTAATATTGGTTTTGACCTTGGGAATAGATTTACCAAAAAAAGTGATAAACAAAAACGCTTTGGTTTAGATATGAATTGGTTTAATTTCAGTATATCAGTGGAAAATTTAAATGCTTTTCTACTAGTCGAAGGCTCTTTTGTGTCCGCTAATTTCCACATTGCAAATCCTGGGGTTTTTTATAGCGAAGCATTTAATAAAGACCAAGGATTGGAGGCTAGTTTACACATAGGTCCTGGAGTTACAGCTTTCAACGGTGATGGATATTTGAATTTAGGTTTCTATCCAAGAGTTTTGTATAGATACAAAGTTATTGGTATAGGATTATCAACCAGATTAGACCTCATGCTACAGCCAGGAAGTGGTTATCATGGAATGTTTATAGGAATTACTCCTACATTTAGTCTTAAATTTTAACCATTTTTGTTAGTTTTTATCGAAAATCTATCCATATTTGATGTCAAATTTCTTTGTATTAAAGAATAGGCATTAAAAACTAAAATGGGAGGTAATTCTAAATTAAAGTATCACGTGCTAATGCACGTTATTATTCTCGTGTGGGGATTCACGGGAATTTTAGGAAAATTAATCCTCCTTCCAGCAGAAATTATAGTTTGGTATCGCATAGTTATTGCATTAATCGGGTTGGTTATCCTCTTGCCTTTTTTTAAAATTCCATATCGGTTAAAATACAAAAATGATTTTTGGAAATTAGCCGTTGTTGGAATTATTACAGCCTTGCATTGGGTTGCATTTTATAAAGCAATTTCTCTTTCAACTGCATCTTTAGCGGTTCTTTGTCTATCTACAACAACACTTCATGTTACTTGGATTGACCCAATTATCATGAAACGAAAATTTTCATGGTTAGAAGGATTGTTTGGTCTTTTGGTCATTTATGGAGTTTATTTCGTTTCATCGGATTTCAACCCAAAAGAATATTTAGCATTGGCATATGGCTTAATAGCCGCATTATTAGCTGCGATATTCTCTGTTTCTAACGCTAAATTGGTGCAAACCATACCATCAGGACAAATTTCATTGTATGAAATGTTGGTTGGTGCGTTGTTTTTAACGGTTTATTTATTTTTTACTGATCAATTAAACGCTGAGTCTTTATCCATGACAACTTCCGACTTTTGGTGGCTACTTGTTTTGGGGTTAATTTGTACAAGTTTCCCTTTTATGTTAATGATAGATGTTGTAAAACAAATTGGTGCGTTTACAGCTTCATTAACCATCAATTTAGAGCCTGTTTACACGATGATTTTAGCAATTCTAATTCTAAATGAAAACGAAGAGTTAAGCGCAAATTTTTACATTGGAGCTTCTTTAATCGTCTTGGTTGTTATTGTTAATTCATTGGTTAAAAAGCGTGTAAAAAGTAAAACTTATAAAAAAATTTTATAATACAGAATTATTTACCTAATTTAGCGCCATATATTAATTTATAACTTATTTATTATGAAAAAATTACTGATTTTAGGTGTTGTTTTTGGAGGATTATTTTTGACTTCTTGCAAAAAAGATTGGACCTGTGAATGTCAGTCTTATGGTGAAGTAACCACCTACCCAATTTACAACAAAACAAAAAAGAATGCTAGAGCTCAATGTACAGGAGAGGCATCTATTGGGTTGATTACTGTTGGAGGGGACAATAGTTGCGATATTAGATAAGTAATATCAAACCCTTAACGTTTTAATGGGTGTTTGTATTCTGTACATTCACCCATTTGATTATCTATCATTTAAGAAAGGTAAAAGGTTTCTTGTTGATTCTAAAATCGAATAATCCAATTCATCGTTTATCACAGTTTCTTGATCAGAACAAGACTGAATTGTTGTGCCGTCGGGATTAATTATCGCAGAATCTCCTGAGTAATACAATCCTTTATTGTTTTTTCCTACGCGATTTACACCAATTACAAAAACTTGATTTTCAATGGCTCTTGCTTGCAGTAAGGTTTTCCAGTGAAAAATCCTTTTTTGAGGCCAATTGGCAATATTTATAAGTAAATCATACCAAAATTTACCGTTTTCAACTTTATTTTCCGCCATTTCTGGAAAGCGTAAATCGTAACAAATCTGCAAACGTATTTTCCAACCTTTGTATTCAATAATTAACGGCTGATTCCCCGCCTCAAAATAATTATTTTCACGTGAAAGTGAAAACAACTTCCTTTTGTCATACTGGTGTATTATTCCATTTGGTTCAATAAAAACACCACGATTTACAAACTTTTTTCCCTCTTTAATAATAACAGAGGCGACCGTAGCGGCACTATATTCTTTGGCTTTTTCTTTTAACCATTGTATTCCTTCTCCATCCATTGTTTCTGCTAATCCACTCGGATTCATACTAAATCCTGTATGAAACATCTCTGGAAAAATAATTAAGTCCGTTGGAGTAAGAACCGATTCTTGAATAAGTTTATCCAAAAACTTAAAGTTTGCCTGTTTGTCTTCCCAAACTTGGTTAAATTGAACAAGGGCAACTTTTAAGTTTTCTTTCATTGTTATTTATTGTAAAATTTGAATCATTCTTCAACCAAAGCTATTTCTAACATATTTGGCCATTCTTTTCCTGTTATAAAAAGCTGTTTTGTAGATTCTTTATAAGCAATTCCATTCAATACTTCGCCTGTTTTTCGGTAATCTAAGGCAATTAAACTTGCATCTATTCTTCCAGTTACAACCCCTGTTTCTGCGTCAATAATGACAATTTGATTCGTTGTGTAAACATTGGCAAAAATCTTTCCGTTAATGAATTCAAGTTCGTTTATTCCCCTAACAGGACCGACATTGTCATAGATCTCTAATGTTTTAACTACATTAAAGTTTGTTGGATCTCTAAAATAAAGTTTTTCAGAACCATCGGACATAATCAAAAGTTCACCATTATTGCATAGTCCCCATCCTTCTCCACTATAAGTAAATCTTTTCTTTTCTTCTAAAGTGTTTTTATCGTAAACAAAACATGTGTATTCTTGCCAAGTTAATTGAAATAAATCATCTCCTAAAATCGTAATTCCTTCACCAAAATATTTATTATCTAAATCCTTTTGTTGTATAATTTCACCTGTTTCTAAATCAACTTTAGCAATTACACTATGCCTTACACTTCCTCCCGAACCTGTTCCTTCATAAAGTTGATTTCCATCAAACTCCAACCCTTGAGTGTATAGGTTTGTAGCGTGCGGATAAACTTTTATTACTTCAGCCATATATTCAATAGGAAAAGTATTTGGTAAAATTCTAATTATACGATTGTCTTTTCTTGTTCTATCGTCTTTTAGAGTAGTTTCTAAATTCAGTTGAATAGAACCTATTCCCCAATTATCAATATTTAAATTAAATTTTAAATTTTCATCAGTAGGCATTCCATCATATATTACCGTATCTTTTGTTGATATTTTTATGTTTTTAATATCTTTTAAACTTGAAGCGGTAACGTTTATGTGTAAGTTTTCGCCAATTCTCACCATAGAGTTATTTGAAGGAGAGTTAAATTTTGCAGGTACTAAACTCCTTGATTTTGATTGATTTTCACCACCACAAGAAACAATAAATAAAAGTGGTAAAAAAAGAATTAAAGAAAATAAAAACTTCATTTTAATTAAATTAAATTTTGAATATCTTCAGCAGATATTCCATTATGAGAATTATGATAAACTACTTGTTTGTTTTTTATTAAAATTGTTTGTGGTGATTGATGCTCAACACTTGTTAAATGGCTCAATTTATTAGAAACATTTCTATGCGTCAATAAATCAATAAAATATAGTTTACACTCTTTTTTATCTGTCCAATTTTTTTCAAAAACATTTAAAACCATGCGAGAAACTGGACAGCGTGTAGAATGTTTAAAAAATAAAACAGTTTGATTTTCTAAATTATTGAAAATGTTTTCTAATTTTTCAACTGAATCTATATTAATCCAACCTAAATTTTGAGAATAAATTTTTTTATTTGATGAAAAAAATCCCATATATTAAAAAGCTGATTTGAATTGTTTTAAAAATCGAATATCATTTTCGGAATACAGACGTAAATCATTGACGCGATATTTGAGCTGAGCTATTCTCTCTATTCCCATTCCAAAGGCGTAACCGCTATAAATTTCTGGGTCAATATTAGATGCTTTTAAAACATCTGGATCAACCATACCGCAACCTAAAATTTCTAACCAACCTGTGTGTTTACATACATTACAACCATTTCCTTTACAAATTGTACAACTCACATCAACCTCTGCACTTGGCTCTGTAAAAGGAAAATAAGAAGGTCGTAAACGAATTTCTGCTTTTTTTCCAAACATTTCTTGTGCAAAATAAAGCAAAGTTTGTTTTAAATCTGCGAAAGAAACATTCTTATCAATAAACAACCCTTCAACTTGGTGAAAGAAACAATGTGCACGAGCAGAAATAGCTTCATTTCTATAAACTCTTCCTGGAGAAATGGTTCTAATTGGTGGTTTTTCATTTTCCATTACCCTCACTTGAACCGATGAAGTATGCGTACGCAACGCCATTTCTTTTTCCTCTGATTCTACAAAAAAAGTATCTTGCATATCACGTGCTGGGTGTTCTTCTGGGAAATTAAGCGCTGAAAAATTATGCCAATCATCTTCTACTTCAGGACCTTCAGAAACACCAAAACCTATTCTTTCAAAAATGGAAATGATTTCATTTCGTACAATACTAATTGGGTGCCTTGCTCCAATTTCTGTGGGTTCTTCAGGACGAGAAAAATCAATTCTATTAGTTTCTACAGATTGATTTAAAAGCAACTCCTTTTTTGAATCGAAAACTTCTTGTGCTTTATTCTTTAATTCGTTGATTTTTAAACCAACCTCTTTTCTTGAGTCTTTAGCAACATCTTTTAATTCTATAAATAGGTCTTTTAAAATATTTTTACTTCCTAAAAAACGAATTCTAAAAGATTCTAAATCTTCTTTATTTTTTATCGTCTTTTTATTTACTTCTTCAAGAAGATTTTCTATTTTATCTTTTATATCTGACATAACATAAAATGTTTTTTTTATTCTACAGACAGTTTCTATAGATTTAAATCTTTGTTTTTGTTGTTTAACAATTAATTTTATCAATTCTTCGTTGATGTCTTCCCCCTTCAAATTCAGTATTAAAAAAGGTTTCTGTTATTTTTATACCTTCTTGTATTGAAACAAATCTTCCTGGCATTACTAAAATATTTGCATTATTATGTTGTCTTGCTAACGCTGCTATTTTTTCGTTCCAACAAAGTGCACCCCTAATACCTTCGTGTTTATTAACTGTCATGTTAATTCCGTTTCCACTTCCACAAATAGCAATCCCTAATCCACCTTTCTCTTGTATATGTTTGGCAACAGGATGGCCATAGTCGGGATAATCAATACTATCTTCAGAATATGTTCCAAAATCTTTAAATTTATAACCTTGTTCTGTGAAATATTCAATAATTGATTGTTTTAAAGGAAATCCTGCGTGGTCGGCTCCAATCGGAATAATTTTATCTTTTATCATAATTCCTTGTTTTTTACAAATTTAATAAATATTAGGTATAGAATGTTTTATTTTGATGGTCGTTTTTATAAATATGGTGATTTTTAGGATAGATTTTGAAAGTTAACAATCTATACTATTTATAAACAATCTTCTTTTTTACGTCTTCTATAAGCATTGGTAATTAAGTATTTTAAAAAATAACTTTTAAAGATAGATATAAACAATTTTTAAAAAAGGTGTTGATTACTTTCTAAAAGTTTTTGTAGGTTATTTCATAAAAGTTTTGAAGCAGAAATAGATTTATAAAAGTCAAGTTAAAAATATTAAATCTTATCAACTTATATTAACAAGTAGAAATGATAAATATTACATTTTTTTTAATTATATTATCAACAGATGATGTTTTAAACAATTTTTTATAAACCTTATAATTTATTAAAAAACAATCAATTATAAAAAACAAAACTGTTTATAAACCATAAGTTTTTGTTAATTTCTAAAAATGAAACTTAATTATTAAAAAGTAATACACCTTATGAACAGCATAATAATAATAACCAATTTTTTTTAATTTATTTTTTTAATTATTGTTATTATAAAAACAAGAAAATTCAACTCATTTGGAAATGAAAAAAATATTGTTATCTTCATTAAGAAACACTTCTAAATTATGACTAACTTATTGATTATTAGGTTAATAAAAACTATATTTTTATTTTTTTTATTTAATATTTAGATCTATTATTTTTAAAATTAAAAGAAACAAATTTTTAATCAATTTAATCCAATTTTGTTTTCATTTTTATAATAGTTTATTACGATAAAATTATCAAATAGAATTAGTTAATTCTTCTAACATATGATTACTTCAAAAATAATTTTATATATTTCAATTATAGCATTTTAAAAGATGAATAATAGTATTATCTTTATAAAATCATAAATAAATTTGATTGTATATTCAATCGTGCACTGATGATTACTTATTTTTTTAGAACTATAATTTTTATTGTTTTTATTGTCTTTAGTTTCGTATTTTTAAGAGCTCAAGATCATATTCAGTTTAGAAATTATACCATCGATGAAGGTTTATCGCAAAGTTCTGTTTCTTCTGTTATACAAGATAGATTAGGAGCTTTATGGATTGGTACTCAGGATGGTATTAATCGTTTTAACGGTAAAAATTTTGAAGTTTTTACAGCTGATAAAGGTTATGATATTTCAAATGAATATATAAATGTTGGTTATCATGATAGTTATGAAAACTTGTGGTTTGGAACCAGAAATGGATTGGTAAAACATAATCCAAGAACCGTTGATTTTTCTTCTTATTTATTAGATTCTACAGAAAATATTGCTTTAGATATTCATGCAATATCCGAAGATTTAAAAGGAAATATTTTAGTAGGAACAGGATATGGAAATATTTATATTTTTACGAATAAAGATAAACAATTCAAATTAATTGATAACACAACCTTTTCCACCAAAATTATAGGTATTAAATATACAAATAATAAAGTATTTTTTATTAGTGATAATCAGGGAGTCATTGTTACAGATAAAAATTATCGAAACAAAAAACATATTTTATTCAAAGATCCTTATGATAATTTAACGATTAATAAAATTATAGATTATAAAAATAGTGATTTACTACTTGCTACAAATCATGGATTATTTTCTTACAATGAAAGCAGTGGTTTTATTGAACCTTTTTCTCAGTTTTATTCATATTTAAAAGATATTAATATTAATGATGCTGTTTATTTATCGGAGAATAGATTATTAATTGCGAGTGAGAACTCTGGTTTATATCAATTAGAAGAAGTTAATGGAAAGGTTAATATCATTAATCATACTGCAGATATTTTTAAAAAAGGGTCTTTACTTTCAAATTATTTAAATGGTTTATTTTTAGATAATAAAGGAATTGTTTGGGTATTTTCCGAATTTGGGCTAAGTAGTTATACTCCAAATTTTGTTGGATTTAAAGGTGTTGGAATTTCTGCTTATCCAGAAAAAGGATTGCCTTCTCAAAATGTATGGGGATTTGATGAATCTGAAGATGAAAAGTTTTTATATATAGCAGGTGATCATGGTGTTTCTATGTATGATAGATTAAAAAAGAAATTTTATCATTATTTTTTAAGAAACAAGGAAGGAGAAGATATCTCAACATTAAATATAAAATATGTTAATGATTCTCTATTACTTATAGGTAGTACAGACGGATTATATGAATTAACGATTGATAATCAAAACTATAGTAAGTATAAATTTAATAGAATTGAACAATCCCTTGATGTATCTAATTTATTTAACTTTATATATAAAATCATCCCTTTTGAAAAAGAAAATCAGTTTTTAATTGGTACAAAAGGAGGTATTTTATTTTATGATATTGATAATGACATAAAAAAATACCTTTATAATGATGGAAATGAAAATAAATCTATTGGTGCTGGTGCTTGTCGGTTTATTTTTGAAGATGAAAATAATTTTTATACTTCCCCATCTACTGGTGGATTATATAAAATAAAATTAGAAGATAATACTTTAAAAGCCTATCTTGATAATGATTTCTCTTTTCTTAATAAAAATAAAATAGATTATTTTACATGTGTTTATAAAGAAGATGAAGATACTTATTGGTTTGGAACAATGGGTAATGGAATATATAAAGTAAATAAAAAGACTTCTTCATATAAACGTTTTGATAAAAGTAATGGATTACCCAATAATGTTGTTTATGGAATAGAAGGTGTTAAAACAAATAACAAAAATAAATATATATGGATTTCTACTAATAAAGGTGTAGTTGCACTCAATACTAAAAGTGAGAAAGTTTATAATTTTACTGAAAAGGATGGTTTAATGAGTAATGAGCTAAACCAAGGTGGTTCTTTCGTTTCTAAAAATGGAGAGATTTATTTTGGTGGTATTCATGGATATAATTATTTTGATCCTTTGGCAGCTTTTCAAATTAATAATAAAATTCATGTCTTCTTTTCAGATTTAGAAATAGATAATGAATTGATTTTACCTTCTGAAGAAGGAATTTTACAACAAAGCATAGCCTTTACCAGAAAAATTGTTTTACCTTATTACAAACGTACCTTAAAGTTAAGATTTTTTGCTGATGATTTAAGTAATCCAGATAGAATTGAATATAAATATATTTTAACAGGTAAAAACAGCATTGAAGAAGAGTTAGGTTCTACTAATGAGTTAAGGTTTTCAAGTCTTTCGCCAGGTACTTATGAATTAACTGTTTATGCTAAAATTTCAAATGGAGAATGGAGTAAATATCCTGCAAGGTTGACCATCGAATTAGAAAGACCATTTTGGTTAGAATGGTGGTTTTATGCGATAAGTGTTCTTTTTATTTCTATGATTATATTTATTGTAATTAGAAGACGAATTGAGGAAAGTAGAAGAAGAAGGGTTCGTTTAGAAATGAAAATAGCTGAAAGAACAAGAGAGTTAAGAAAGAAAAATGAACAAATTCAACAACAAAGAAATCAATTAATTAAGCAAACTGAAGAATTAGAAAGAGAAAAAGAAAAATCTGAACGAATTTTGAATAATGTTTTGCCTAAAGAAACAGCCAAAGAACTCAAAAAAGATGGTCGTGCTGCCGCTAGAGAGTTTAAAAAAGTTTCAATTATGTTTACTGATTTTGTTGGATTTTCAAGAATTTCTGAAGGAATGTCTGCAAAAGAATTGGTTTCTATCTTAGATACACATTTTAGCAAGTTTGATGAAATCATCGAAAAGAATAATTTAGAAAAAATTAAAACAATTGGTGATGCATATATGGCTGCTGGTGGTGTGCCTATAAGAAATAAAACAAATCCAATTAATACTGCTTTGGCTGCTATTCAAATACAGAATTATATGCGCCAGCAAAAAGAAAAAAATATAAAAGAAGACAAACCTTATTGGACTTTACGAATAGGAATTAACACAGGTTCTGTTTCTGCTGGAGTTATTGGAACAAAACGTTATGCATACGATATTTGGGGAAGTGCTGTAAATAGAGCTCAAAGAATGGAAGAATTGTGTGAACCTGAAAAAATTGCAATTACCCAAGCTACTTATGACCATATTTCTCCTTATTTTGTTTGTAAAGAGGTTGGAAAAGTCAAAACCAAAAGTGGAATAAAAATTTATATGTTTGAACTTATTTCAATTAAGCCAGAATTATCTATAAATGGTTTAGGTGTAGAGCCTAATGAATCTTTCCATAAATTGGTTAATTTACATTTTTATTCAACTATAAATTATGTAAAAGCTGAAAGATTTATACTTGCTAAATTGAAGAAAGAACTGGATCCTAAATTACATTATCATTCTTATGCTCACTCTAAAGATGTAACACGTCAAGCTGAAAGAATTGCAATTAGCGAAGGAATTACAGATGAGGATTTATTTTTATTAAAATCTGCAGCTTCTTATCACGATGCTGGATTTATTGAAAAATATGATAAAAATGAAAAAATAGGTGCAAGAATGGCTGAAGAAATTTTACCAGAATTTGGCTATACAAAAGAACATATTGAAAGAATTAAAGAGCTTATCTATATAACTGAAGTACCTCACAAACCAAAAAATTTGTTAGAAAAAATTATTTGTGATGCAGATTTAGATTACCTTGGTAGAGATGATTTCTTTGAAATTTCTGATCGTTTACGACAAGAATTAAAAGAGCATAATAAAATTAAATCTGATAGAGAATGGGATTTAATGCAAGTTAAATTTTTTGAAATGCACCACTATTTTACAAAAACCTCAATTGAAACGCGACTAGAAAAGAAGAAAAAACATTTAAAAATGATTAAACAGCGTTTGGAAAAGGATGAATACGAAGATTAAAAAAGTGGCTGAGGATTTAGACAAAGTCTAAATATCTCAAAACCACATTTTAATTATTTAAAAAGAACGCTATATCCATAAGGTGTTTCGATTGGATTTACAACTAAAACAGGAATTTTAGCGTCATTTGTAATCATATATTGTTCGTAATTTGAACTAAATACAGGAAGTAACTTATCCTTGTTTTGGTTCATAATAACAATTAAATCTGCATCTTTTTCTATTCCTACTTTTACAACTTCTTTATCAAAACCAGAGCTAGGCGCAACAGTAACTGTCATTTCTATTTCTCTTTCTTTAAAGAATCGTTCTGCAAAAATTACGTTTTGATTTACTTTGTTTTTTAAAAACTCATCTGTTTCGTTTGGTGTCACAACGTGAACACGAGATTTAAAATATTTAGCCATTGATGCAACAATAGCTAGTTTTTGTTTTGTTTCTCTGTGTAAATCTAAAGGAACAACAATGTCATCATAACCTGTTTCTCCAATTTTTGATTCTTTTTGAACAATAACAAAAGGAACGGTTGAATTTGTAATTACTTTTAAAGCATAAGAACCAGCAATGTGTTGCCACCCTGATGCACCATGCGTTCCCATAAATATTAGTTCAGCATGATGCTCGGAAGCAAAATTACCAATGTCTTCAAAAATAGTTCCCATTCTGACTTTAGGAATTATTTCTACATTGTGAGATTCGTGTTTACTAATTATTTGTTTGAGTTTTTCTTCAGCTGAAACAATCTCTTTTGGCTTTGAAACAACATGAAGTAAAAAAATATTAGCTTTTACTACTTTTGCTGTTGTAATAGCATGCATTAGAGCATTATCTGCAACTTCTGAAAAATCGTGTGGAACAATAAAACTTTTGTCGGACATAATTTACTTTGGTTTATAGTTTACTTTTGGTTTTAGTTAAAATTGTATTAAAAATACAAAATATAAATACAAATTAATGAAAATTTTTAATATAAATTATCCTTTTTTTTAAAAGAAAAAATAAATACAGTGTCTTATAAATAAAAAAGCCTTGGAAATCCAAGGTTTTTTTAGAGGTCCCGAGCGGATTCGAACCGCTGTAGATGGTTTTGCAGACCACTGCCTAGCCACTCGGCCACAGGACCAGTCCTTTTTAGATTAGAAGAGTGCAAATATAATAAACTTTTTATACTTATCTAACTTAATCCGCTATTATAATTGCTACATCATTTACATCTCCACCTATTGGAGGACAATGCTTTATTACTTTTACTTTGCTTTTTATAATTCCTTTAACCTCTGTTTGCAATCTTTTTAAAATTCGATAACCAACATGTTCTATTAATTTCGAGCGAATCTCCATTTCTTCTTTAACAATTGTATTGATTTGAACATAGTCAATTGTATCTTCTAAATTATCAGTTTCAAACGATTGGGAAAAATCTGTTTCAACAGAAATATCAACTGTGTAATGTCCACCAATCTTTGCTTCTTCTTCTAAACAACCGTGATAAGCATAAACTTTTATTCCGTTTACTTCTATAATTTGATTCATTTTTCTTGCATTTTTATAATTGTTTGCAAGTTTTCTTTCATTCTTTTAAGGGTTTCTTCTTTTCCTAATAACTCCGAAACTTCAAACATATTTGGTCCTTGTCCTGATCCTGTTAATAACAATCTGAATGGTAACAAAACTTGTCCCATACCAACTTGTTTTTCTTCAATAAATTGATGAAAAGAAAAATCAATATTCTCTGCTGAAAAATCATTTATGTTTTCTAAGATATTTATCCAATCTTTTATTAAATCATTTGTATTATCCTTCCATCTCTTCTTTAAAATCTGGGCATCAAAATTGTTTGGATTTTTATACAAAAACATGGCATCAAAATATAAATCTTTTACAAATGTTGCTCGTTCTTTCATTATTGAACAAACAGTTTCTATGTATTTATCTGAAAAAGATTCTAATTCTGTTGGTAATTCATTCCGTAATAACTGAGCTAATTGTTTGTTTGAAGTTGTTCGTAAATAATGTTGTTGAAACCATTTTGTTTTGTCGATATCAAACCTTGCTCCGCCTTTACTTACCCTTTCTAATGTAAAGGACTCTACCAATTCATCCAAAGAAAAAATTTCTTGTGTTGTACCAGGGTTCCATCCTAAAAAAGCTAACATATTGATAAAAGCTTCAGGAAAATAACCTTCTTCTTTATAACCGGGAAAAACTTCTCCTTCTTTTGTAAGCCAATTCATTGGAAATACTGGAAAACCTAATTTATCACCATCTCGTTTTGATAACTTTCCTTTTCCATTTGGTTTCAAAATTAAAGGAAGATGAGCAAATTGAGGTGCCTCCCATTGAAAAGCATTGTATAATAAAACGTGTAATGGTGTTGATGACAACCACTCTTCTCCGCGAATTACGTGAGAGATTTTCATGGTGTAATCGTCAATAACATTTGCCATGTGATAAGTTGGTAAACCATCACTTTTGTACAAAACTTTATCATCTAAGTTGTGTGTATTTATCGTTACTTCACCACGAATTAAGTCTGTAAAATGTATGTCTTTGTTTTTGGGCATCTTAAAACGTATTACATAAGGCTCTCCATTTTTAATTTTTTGATTAACAGCTTCTTCCGTTAATGTGAAAGAGTTTGTCATAGATAATCTTGTTTCAGCATTATATTGCCAACTATGATTTTTAGATTTTTCTGCTTCGTCGCGTTTTTGTTGTAATTCTTCTGCTGTATCAAAAGCATAATAAGCTTTTCCTGTTTGTACCAACTTTTCTACGTAGGAACTGTAAATTTCTTTTCTTTCTGATTGTTTATAAGGTCCGTATTCTCCACCTATACCTTGTCCTTCGTTTGGTATAATTTTACACCACTTTAAAGATTCAATAAGATAATCTTCAGCAGTATCAACAAATCTTGTTTGATCGGTATCTTCTATCCTTAAAATAAATGTTCCGTTGTTTTTTTTAGCAAATAAATAATTGTATAAAGCGGTTCTAACTCCTCCAATATGTAGAGGTCCTGTTGGAGATGGTGCAAATCTAACACGAACGGGTTTATCTGACATGGTTCTTTTGTATTAATATTTTTTGGCAAAGATAATTCATTCTTGTAGAGAATGTAAAGTTTTAAGGGAGAAACTAATTTTGTAAAGTATTTTTGCTAAAAATATTTATTTATTTTATATTAGCATATTATTAAACAAACAGAAAAGCATGAAAAAGATTATCCTTTTCAGTGTTTACGGAACATTGTTATTATTGGTGACAAACTGTGCACCTAGTATTGGAAAAATTGTTACCAGTCAACCAATACCTTCTAAAACCGAAGCTAAAGAAAATTTTACAGCTGAACAATTAAGTCAAGGAAAAGAACTTTGGGAAAGCAATTGTGATAGATGCCATAAGTTATACGACGAAACAAAACACGATTCTGTAGGTTGGAATAAAACATTAAAACGCATGATTAATAGAGCAAAATTGAGCGAGGAACAAGGAACTTTAATTCGTGCTTACCTAATTGCAAACTCTAAAGAGTCTTAAAATTTAAGATTAATTGTTTTTTATAGTTTAGTATTCTCACTCAATTGTTGTAACTTTAATCTTTTTTCTATATTGGTAAGATTAAAGAATAAAAACAATGGGACATTTTGATAATTTAATTAATCAAATTGATGCCTTTATCAGAAAGTTTTATAAAAACCAAATGATAAAAGGTACATTCCTGTTTTTAATTATTTTTTTATTCTCTTTCCTTGTTATTACAGGACTTGAATACATTGGGAGATTCAACTCAATTGTTAGAGCAATTTTATTATTTTCTTTTATTGTTGTCAATGGATATGTACTTCTTAAATATTTCATTCAGCCATTAACAAAATTATTTTCATTTGGTAAAAGAATTAATCGCTATCAAGCAGCTTCTATTATTGGAGATTTTTTCCCTTCGGTTGATGATAAGTTGTTAAATACTTTGCAACTGCATGATTCAGCTCAAGCCCATCCTAATAATTTGGCTTTTCTGGAAGCAAGTATAAAGCAAAATTCAAAAAAACTCAATTCTTTTTCTTTTACAAAAGCCGTTGATTATTCTGAGAATAAGAAGTTTGTAAAGTATTTTCTACCTGTTTTGTTTACCTTTGTTTTAATTGGTATTCTTTTTCCTAATCTTTTTAGTGAAGGTTCAGAACGACTGATAAAATACAACCAAGTTTTTGAAAAAGAACCTGACTTTACTTTTGAACTTTTAAATGATAAACTCATTGTTGAAGAGGGAAATAAAATTACCATTGAAGTTAAATTAAATCCTTTGGATGGAATGTCTATCCCCGACCGTGTTTATTTAGAAAGCTCAGAAGGTAAATTTTTAATGAAAAAAATCAAAAACAATGAAATGTCTTATACGTTTAACAATCTAAACAAAGACGTTCATTTTCATTTTAAAGCACTTAATTTTAATTCCAAAGAATATACAATTGAATTAATTAAAAGAACATCAATCGGACATTTAAAAGTTGAGTTAGATTATCCAAAATATATTGGTAGAGAAAATGAAACGATTGAAAACCCAGGCGATTTACTTTTACCTAGTGGTACAAAATTAACTTGGAATGGAATTACTAAAAATAGTAAAAACCTAACAGTTGCTTTGGATGATTCTGTTTTTTCTTACAATAAACAAGGTTTTCGTTTTCAACATTCAGTTAATCACTCAACAAATGTTGTTTTTATTCTTGAAAATGACAAATTATCAAAACACGACTCAACAGTTTATCATATCGGTGTGATTAAAGATGAATACCCAAGTATTTCTGTGAATAGAACGGAAGATTCAATTGTTAAAAATAAAATATATTTTACTGGAAATGTTAAAGATGATTATGGTGTTTCAAAATTAAATTTTACATATATCATCAATAAAAAAACAGGTGACAAAATATCAAATATTATTTCGGTTCCTGCTGTAGATGGAAAACAATCTCCTTTTTCTATGACTTTTAATGTCAAAAACCTTGGTTTGGAATTGGAAGATAAACTAACGTATTTTTTTACTGTTTACGATAATGATGGAGTAAATGGACCAAAAGCTACAAGGTCAAGCGTATTTGAATATTTGAGTCCTTCTCAAGAACAACTTCAAGAACAAAGAAAAGAGGACAAAGACAAAGCAAACGAAGAATTGAACAAACTTCTTGAAGAAACAAAGGATTTTAAAGAGAAAATGGCAAGGTTAAAACGAGAAATTGCTAACTCAAAAAGCACTACATGGCAACAACAAAAACAATTAGAGAATTTACAAAAACAACAAGAGTCACTTCAAAACCGTATTCAACAAACAAAGGAAGAGTTAAAATCTTCTTTTGATGAAAAAGACCGTCTCTCTCCTGCAGATGAAAAGTTATTAGAAAAGCAAAAATTGCTAGAAGAGATGTTAGATCAATTGATGGATGATGAATTGAAAAATCTATTGGAAGAACTTCAAAAATTAATGGAGGAACAATCTGATAAAAATTTAATGGAACTTCTTGAAAATACAGAAATGTCTGCTGAAGAAATGGAGCGTCAAATTGATAATACTTTGGAAATGCTAAAAATGATGGATGTTGAAGAAAGGGTTGAGGATTTAATCAATTCTTTGGATAATTTGGCTGAAGAACAACTCCAATTAAAAGAAGATTTTAAAAATAATGAGTTCTCAAACGAGGATGTTCAATCTAAACAACAAGAACTGAATGAAAAATTTGAAAAACTAAAGGAAGACACGAAAGAAATGATTGATAAAAACAATGAATTGCGTCGTCCTATGTCTTTTGATGATTTAGATGATTTAATGGATGAAATTTCTAACAAAATGAAAGGAGCTCAAGAAAACATCCAGAAAGGTAACGAATCTGGTGCTCAGGGAAATCAACAAGAAGCAGGAGAAAAAATGGAAGAAGCGGCATCTCAACTCCAAGCTCAAATGCAAATGAGTCAACAAGAGCAACAAACAGAAGATTATGCTGCAATGCGCGCTTTGGTTGAGAATATTATTCGTTTAAGTTTTGCTCAAGAATCTAACATGGAAGACTTTCAATCAACAGATTCTTTTGACCCTCATTTTGGACAACTAGGTTCTGAGCAACGGTCAATTATGGATAACTTTGTACCTGTAAAAGATAGTTTACGTGCATTAGCAAATCGTGTTCCTCAAGCATCATCTTTTATCGAACAAGAAGTTGGAAACATTGACAAACAATTCAAATATATTCCAACGCATATTGGTGAAAGGGAAAAACGTGATTTATTGATTAAACAACAGTTTGTGATGACGAGTTTTAATAATCTTGCTCTTTTCTTAAATGAAGCCATGGAAGCTGCTCAAATGCAAATGCAAGGAATGGGTGAAGGAGAAGGTAATGATGGAGAAGACGGTCAAGGTGGTAAAGGAGGAAAAGGTAATCAAGGTCAACCGGGTAAAAAGGGTAAATCTGGTCAAGGTCAGGGTGGAGACATGCAAGGTTTAAAAGAAATGATTAAAAAACAGTTGGAACAAATGAAAAATGGTCAAGGCTCTTCACCAGGAGGTAAACAATCAGGAGGTATTTTACCCATCAATTCTCAGCAAGCCGCAAAAATGGCTGCTGAACAAAGTATGATTCAGCAAAAACTTCAGGAGATACGTGAACAATTAAATAAAGATGGTAGCGGCTCAGGAAACCAGATGAATAAATTACTTGAAGAACTTGAAAAGCAACAACAAGATTTAATTAACAAAAGATGGGATAACCAATTAATTGAACGTCAACAAGACATTTTAACACGTCTTTTAGAAAGTGAAAATGCTCAGCGAGAAAGAGGTTGGGATGAAGAGAGAGAAAGTAATTCAGGAAAAGATGATGATTTTGGTAACCAAATTGAATTTTTAGAGTATAAGAAACAAAAGGAAAAACAAATTGAATTATTACGCACGTTAGATCCGTCATTTAGTAGATATTACAAAGAAAAAGCAAATGCTTATTTTCAAAATATCAATTAGTGCTTATTAATTCATTTAAATAAATAAAACTAATATTAATGAACGCTGTTTATAAAGAAATTGAATCGGTTACTTTTCCATCGGATCTGGAAAAAATAAGTTTTGTTGAAACTTTAATTGATGAGGTTTGTTCTGCACAGAATATTCATGAAGACTTTTATGGTAATATTTTAATTGCTGTTACGGAAGGAGTTAATAACGCCATTGTTCATGGTAATCGAGAGGATAAATCTAAAAACGTTCATCTTTCAATACAAATAAGTGAACCATCTATTAAGTTTATTATAGAAGATGAAGGAATTGGCTTTGCTTTTAATAATTTACCAGACCCGACTGCACCCGAGAATATCGAAAAGGAAAGCGGTCGTGGTGTTTTTTTAATGAAAGCTTTAGCTGATACTGTTGAATTTGAAAATCAAGGAAGGCGAATTGTTTTAACCTTTTTGTTGTCTTAATTTTAATTGATAACCGACAAAACAGATTCAGTATAATATACATCTGATTAATATTTTTATTGTCTTTATCTCTTTATAATCGTTATTTTTTTAATATGGAAATTGAAATTGAGTTTATTGATGTTCCAAAAATTAACCTTGATTATTTAACAGAATGGTATAAAAAAATTGCTTTATCCGAAGGTAAAGTACTTGGCGAATTTTCTATTATTATTGGAACTGACGAATGGCTTATACTAAAGAATATCGAATTTTTAAATCATGATTTTTATACTGATATTATTACTTTCGATTATTGTGAAGGTAATATTGTGAGTGGTGATTTGCTGATTAGTTATGAAAGAGTTGTTGATAATGCTAAAACTTTTAATTCTACCAAACAAAATGAATTAAATCGTGTTTTAGTTCACGGGTTGTTACATTTATGTGGATATAATGATAAGACTGAAGAAGATTCAAAAATAATGAGAGAAAAAGAAGATTTTTACCTTCAACTGTTGTAATTTTGTTTCACGTGAAACAATATGAATGTATGTTAAAAGAATATGATATTATTGTTGTTGGTGCTGGACACGCAGGTTGTGAAGCTGCAAATGTTGCTGGAAAACTTGGTGCATCAGTTCTTGTTATAACAATGAATATGAATACCATTGCACAAATGTCTTGTAATCCTGCAATGGGTGGTGTTGCAAAAGGTCAAATTGTCAGAGAAATTGATACTTTAGGTGGTGGCTCTGGCATTATTGCTGATAAATCTGCAATCCAATTTAGAATGCTCAATCGAAGCAAGGGTCCTGCAATGTGGTCTCCTCGTTCACAAAACGATAGAATGCGATTTTCTGAAGAGTGGAGGCTAATGCTTGAAGCCAATCCGAATGTTGATTTTTGGCAAGACATGGTAACTGGTGTTATCGTTGAAAATGGAAAGATTAAAGGTGTTAAAACTCGATTAAATATTGATATTTATTCCAAATGTGTAATATTAACAAGTGGTACTTTCATGAATGGTGTTATTCATATTGGTGAAAAACAATATGGTGGTGGACGAGCAGGTGAAAGCGCTTCTATTGGAATAACCGAAGATTTAATTAAGTTAGGTTTTGAAGCTGGAAGAATGAAAACTGGTACGCCACCAAGAGTAGATGCTCGCTCTTTAGATCATTCCAAAATGGAAATCCAAGATGGAGACGACTATCCTGGTAAATTTAGTTTTACAAACGAAACATCTTCACTTATAAAACAACTTCCATGTCATATTACTTATACAAATCCTTTAACTCATGAATACTTGAGAGAAGGTTTCGATAGAAGTCCAATGTTTAACGGTTCAATTAAATCTGTTGGGCCAAGATATTGTCCTTCAATAGAAGACAAAGTGAATCGTTTTGCTCATCGTGAACGACATCAAATTTTTGTAGAACCAGAAGGTTGGAACACTGTTGAGGTTTATGTTAATGGTTTTAGCTCAAGTTTACCCATGGAAGTTCAAATGAAAGCTCTAAAAACAATTCCAGGGTTTGAAAACGTAAAAATGTTTCGTCCTGGTTATGCCATAGAATACGACTACTTCCCTCCTACTCAATTGAGACACACATTGGAAACTAAATTAGTTAACGGATTGTTTTTTGCTGGTCAAATTAATGGGTCAACAGGATATGAAGAGGCAGCTTGTCAAGGATTAATGGCAGGAATTAATGCGACACATAAAATTCAAGGAAAAGAGCCGTTTTTATTAAGTCGTTCTGAAGCATATATTGGCGTTTTAATCGATGATTTAATTACCAAGGGAACAAAAGAACCTTATCGAATGTTTACTTCCAGAGCAGAATATCGTATTTTATTACGTCAAGATAATGCAGACCTAAGATTAACACCAATTGCACACTCTTTGGGACTTGTTTCAGATGATCGTCTAAGACTTGTTGAAGAAAAAGAAAAAAACATTTCCTTAATTAAAGAAGTTTTTACGACTGTTGGTGTTACACCTGATGAAGCAAATACTATTTTAGCGGCGCGTAAATCTACGCCTATCTCTCAACAAGTAAAAGCAAAAAACATCCTTTTAAGACCTCATGTTACCATAGATGATATTAGACGAATGAGCAAAGAAATCGATGAAAGATTAAGTGATTTTACATCTATTGATTTGGAACAAACAGAAATTCAATTAAAATATGGTGGCTATATTGACCGTGAAGAAGAGGTCGCTAAAAAAGTAGGACGACTAGAGAGTGTTATTATCCCTGAAGGAATAGAATATTCTCGACTAACTAATTTAAGTTCTGAAGCGATAAACAAACTAACTGAGATTGAACCAAAGACAATTGGACAAGCCTCTAGAATTTCTGGTGTTTCTCCTGCTGACGTTAATGTTCTTTTAATATATTTGGGGAGATAGTTCCACGTGAAACATTTAAAATGAAAATAATTGAAAATTGCCCTGTTTGTCAAAACACAGCATTTAAAAAATTTTTAAAAGCCAGAGATTATACTGTATCAAAAGAAAAGTTTGATATTGTAGAATGTATAAACTGTGGCTTTCATTTTACCAATCCAATTCCTGATAAAGAGAAAATAGGAAACTACTATAAGTCTGAAAAGTATATTTCCCACTCTTCTAGTAAGAAAGGACTTATTAATTATTTATATAATGTTGTTAGAAATAAGACATTAAAAAATAAAGTAAAATGGATTAAGCATGAAGTAGCAGGAAGAAATCTTTTAGATATTGGATCTGGAACAGGTCATTTTTTAAAGGAGACAAAAGAAAACGGCTTCAACAGTTTAGGAATCGAGCCGAGTCAAGATGCTCGAGAATTTGCACATTCCGAAAATGGAGTGAGAAGTGTTCCGCAAGAAGAATTATACAAAATTGAAAAAAACTCCTTCGATGTGATTACTATGTGGCACGTCTTAGAGCATATTTATGATCTTCAAAAAGATTTAAGAATAGTTAATAAAATCCTTCATCCAAGCGGAAAACTTTTTATAGCTGTTCCAAATATGAACTCTTTCGATGCTCGTTTTTACAAAAAATATTGGGCAGCCTATGATGTTCCACGTCACCTTTATCATTTCAAACAAATAAACCTATCTCGCTTGATGTTGGATTATGGATTTAAATTGAAAAAAGTTATTCCAATGAAGTATGATGCATATTATATTTCTATGCTTTCTGAAAAATATAGGTCTCGTCTGTTTTTCCTCGGACCAATTGTTGGGTTTATCTCAAATCGCCTTGCTAAGAGATTTGGATACTCAAGTCAACTTTATATTTTTGAAAAAACCACCGAACTATAAAAGAATTTTATAAAAAAACCTTTTTAAACGCGCTTTAAAACCTGTTTTAATGCGTTTCTGGTGTGATGGTGTAGAAAAAACAAAAAACTTAAAATTTGACCTATTTCTAAAGGTCAAATTTTGAGTTACTTTTCCTTTTTTGTATAAAAAATCTTAATTTCTTGAAAAGGAAGATACTTTTCTACATCCTCTTCATTAAAATATAAAATTGATACTGGTTTATTATCCTTATATAAAATCTCAGATTTTGTAAAATGAATAAAATCCAAATCTGAAGTTTTTAAACTATCTATAAATCCCACACATTTTCCAATTGAATCATATTGAAAAACCCGTTGTGTTACAAAATTTTGAGAATGAAAAAATTGTTGACGAATTACCCCATTTTCATAATACTCCCTTTCTTCAATTTGATCTTTTTTGACCAAGTCCTTTAAAGTAAATGCTTCAATAAATTTTTTTGGCGTACCATAATAGAATATAATTGACTCATCTGGTTTAAAATAATTATCGATGTGTGGAATAGTCCATAGCTCTTCATTGATAAGATAAATGTGTTCCTTTATATCAAAATTGTCAGATTCAACATATTTTAAGTAATCTTCCGATAATTTTATTAACTTAACTACCCTACTTTCTTTAGATTTAAAAGATGATGACTGTAATGTATATAATGGTTTTTCTGTTATTCTTGGTAAATTATACCCAAAAGAGTCAGCCGTCTTTTTATAAACGACTTTGTTCTCTAAAATTGGAATATCTAGATTAAAAAAGGTATGATTAATTTGCTTTATTCCCCCATTAACCATTTGAAAATCAATAACATGTCTTCTTGACGGGCCTCTTTTATTGCTTAACGTGTCTAACTCTGTAAAATTGTTAACTTCAAGTCGAATACTTTCGATGTTTAAAGAGTCTAATACATCCGCATGAAACCAAATCGGAAAACTATAGTTCTTAAAATTATCAATGTAAAACTCTGACCAATTAATTAGATACTCCTTATAAACAGGAAAAGGACTTTCATGTGTGTCTTCTGATTTATTACTACACGAAAGCAAAAGGAAAGCTATTATAACTGGATAAAATTGTTTCATCGTTTTATAAATTTACAAAAAATCTAATAATAACCTAAAAAATACAAAATGATAATGCTGTTTTGGAACCATGTATTATTTTTCGTTGACTCCTTACGTTCTTGATAATTGCTAAAAATCATCTATGAAGTCTTTTTTTTAAATAATGATTTTTAGGTCAGAATAGTTTAGTAACTTTGAATAAAGTTTTCCATAATGTTTAATTATTTGACAATCAGTTAAATGCGAGGTGTGTTTTATAAAGTTGAATAATTTTATTTACTTTTCAATTGTACAGCGGGTTAACATTCATAAATGTTTAAGTCTCGATTGAACTTCATATTGGAATATCTATTAAATTTGCCTTTATTAAAAGTTACAATTATGTTGGAAATTACACGAATTAGAAATGAAAAGGATCGTCTTATTGAAGATTTAAAAAAAAGAGGTCAAGATTTTTCTTCAGTAATCAATCAAATTAGCGAATTTGATGAACAATGGCGTTCTAAAAAGACAGAATTAGAAAGCTTACTAGCAGAAAGTAATAAAATTTCCAAAGAAATAGGGGAACTGTTTAAATCTGGAAAGATTGATGAAGCAAATGTAGCCAAAAATAAAGTAGCAACATTTAAGGCGAGAGAACAAGAGTTAAAGGGGGAAGTAGATCAATTAAATGATGAAATACAACGTCTTTTATACGATGTTCCAAATGTTCCACAAGATATTGTTCCAGAAGGAATGACTGATCAAGACAATGAAGTTGTTGAAGAGATTGGGTCAAAGCCAAATTTTGATTTTGAAGCAAAACCTCACTGGGATTTAGCGGCAGAATACGATTTAATAGATTTTGAATTGGGCGTTAAAGTTACCGGTGCAGGATTTCCATTTTACAAAGGAAAAGGTGCTAAATTACAGCGGGCTTTAATTAATTTTTTCTTGGCAGAAGCAGAGCAAGCGGGCTATACAGAATATATTCCTCCATTTGTTGTCAATGAAAAAAGTGGATATGGAACAGGACAATTGCCTGATAAAGAAGGACAAATGTACTATGTTGGAGAAGATGATTTTTATTTAATTCCAACAGCAGAAGTGCCGTTAACCAATATTTATCGTGATGTCATTATCCCAGAAAATGAGTTTTCAAAGAAAATGACAGCATATACTCCTTGTTTTAGAAGAGAAGCGGGTTCTTATGGGAAAGACGTGCGCGGATTAAACCGTTTGCATCAATTTGATAAGGTAGAAGTGGTTAGAATTGAACATCCTTCAAAATCTGAGGAAGCTCTTGAAGAAATGCTAGACCATGTGCGTGGATTACTGACAAAGTTAGGATTGCATTATCGAATATTACGACTTTGTGGTGGCGACTTAGGCTTTACCTCTGCAATAACCTACGATTTTGAAGTTTATTCTGCGGCGCAAGAAAGATGGTTAGAAGTGAGTTCTGTTTCTAACTTTGAGACATACCAAGCAAATCGTTTAAAGCTAAGGTTTAGGGATGAAAACGGTAAAACCCAACTCTGTCATACATTAAACGGAAGTGCTTTGGCTTTGCCAAGGATAATGGCAGCAATTCTCGAAAATCATCAAACAAATGATGGTATTCTTATTCCTGAACCTTTACATAAGTATCTCACTTTTAGAAAGATTAGATAAACTTCTTAAAAACTGTTTGAGTCCCAAAAAATGGTTAAAATTATCACCGTTTTGTAAATCTATTTGGGTTTAAAACTTATTGTTTCTATCAAAAACCGTATCTTTGCAAAAAATTATTTTTATGATTTTACCAGTTGTTGCATACGGAGACCCTATTTTAAAAAAAGAAGCAATAGAGATAGATGAAAATTATGAAGGACTTCAAGAGTTAATAGAAAACATGTTTGAGACCATGTATAACTCTCGTGGTGTTGGATTAGCTGCTCCACAAGTAGGTGAGTCAATTCGTCTTTTTATTGTTGATGCAGCTCCTTTTGCCGATGAAGAAGATGATGAACCAGACCCAAGAGCGATTAATTGCAAAGATTTTAAAAAGGTTTTTATTAATCCTATAATTGAAGAAGAGTCGGGCGAAAAGTGGGCATTCGAAGAAGGTTGTTTATCAATTCCTACAATTCGTGAAGATGTATATAGAAAAGAAAAGATTACTATTTCTTATTATGATGAAAACTGGAAGTTTCACGAAGAAACATACGACGGTTATCCTGCGCGAATTGTTCAACATGAATATGATCATATTGAGGGGCTATTATTTACAGATCACCTTTCGCCCTTGAAAAGAAAATTACTTTCTAAAAAATTATCTAAAATTTCAAAAGGAGATGTTGATGTGAATTATAAAATGAGATTTCCTGCTAAAAAACGTAAATGATGATACAATATAAAATTTTACTTGTTGCTTTTGCCATTTTTTTTATTGTTGGTTGTGAAAACAAGGATAATGTTGTAAATACAGAGCCAGATTCAGATTCTATAGAACAAATCAAAGCATCAATTCAAGAAATTGATGATTCTTTAAAGGTTTTATTTGATAATGCAATGCATCAAGAACAGTTTCAGATGAATCATGCTGTTTTCTACGAGGCAATTAACCGTAATAAGCAACTTTTTCTCAAGTTTCCAGACGATCCAGGGGTAGAACAAGCTTTGGATAAGATAAGCGCTATTTATTTGCAATTAAATCATGAAGAAGAAGCTGTAAAATGGCGTGATACACTATTAACAAGATTTCCGAATACAAAACACAAAGTGGGATTACTTGAGTTACAGATGAATTACTATGATTATAACGAACATAATCCTGAAAAAATGGAATATTACTTAAATCAACTTTTAGAAATAGAAGATTTATCAGCCGAAAAACGCGCTCAATATGAGTTTCGTTTAGAAAATATAGACAAAACGTTTGAAGAGCTAATTTTGATGCAATCCAAGGATAATTAGCTGATATTTTATCCTCATTTCTTAATGTTTTGTTAAATAATTCAGAAAATCGAAATTTTGGAACTATATTTGATTATTATTGAATAAATACTAAAAACATAATACCATGAAAAAAGTACTATTTACATTAAGTTTATTAACTATCGCATTATTTGGATTTAACAATGCAAATGCACAAGCGGTTGAATCAGGAGCAAACATTGAGTTTGAAAAAGAAATTATTGATTATGGGACGATAAAACAACACGCTGACGGTCATCGTGAATTTGTTTTTACAAACACTGGAAATGCACCTTTAATTATTTCAAATGCGAAAGGTTCATGTGGTTGCACTGTGCCAACTTGGCCAAAAGAACCAATCGCTCCAGGACAATCTGCATCAATCGAAGTTAAATACGATACTGCAAGAAAAGGAGTGTTTAGTAAAAGCGTAACAATCCAATCTAATGCATCTGGAAATAATGCAACAAAAGTCCTTAGAATTAAAGGAGAGGTTGTTGAATAAAAAGTATAAATGAAGTATATTTCTATACTTACTATAATTTTGTTAAATTCCGCTTTTGGTCTTACACAAAGAGCGGAATTTAATTTTATAAATGGTCCTGTTCATGAATTTGAAAAGACCCATGAAGGGATTCAGTTGAAACATTATTTTGTTTTTGAAAACACGGGTGAAGAACCGTTAATCATTGATAAAGCACTTGTTTCCTGTGAATGTACGAAGGTTTATCTGCCCGAAAAACCTGTTTTACCACAACAAAAAGACTCTATTTTAGTAACTTTCGACACAAAAGATAAATATTACCAACAAGATAGAGTAATAAAGCTAATTTCTAATACAAGAAAAAAACAAAAACTAAGGTTTAGGGTTTATGTTATACCAGAAGAAGATTAATGCTTTCATGTTAAAGACATGTTAAATTTAAGATTTTTCAAGATATCTACTTTAAATTTGGATTACTAATTAAAAATAAAAAAAATGAAAAAAATATTATTTACATTAAGTTTAGCTTTTATTGCTTTCATCGGATTCAATAACGCTATTGCACAAGAGTCTGGAGCAAAAATTGAGTTTAAAAGCGATGTAGTTGATTATGGAACAATTGATCAACACTCTGATGGGCTTCGTGAATTTGTTTTTACAAACACAGGAGATGCACCTTTAATCATTTCAAATGCAAAAGGGTCTTGTGGTTGTACAGTGCCAACTTGGCCAAAAGAACCAATTGCACCTGGAGCAACAGCAAGCATTAAAGTTAAATATGCAACAAACAGAGTGGGAGCTTTTAATAAAACAGTTACGCTTACTTCAAATGCAGTAAACGAGCCAACAAAAGTTGTTAGAATTAAAGGGAATGTGTTGCAAAAACCAGCAGGTGGAGCACCAATTAATAATTCAGGTGCGCCAACAGCAAATTAATAAAGAATTCAATTTATAAAAAAAACCCGAATTTTTTCGGGTTTTTTTTTATGATATGTTTTTAAAATTGGTTTCGGAAATCAAGTTTTTGACTACTTGTCAACTTTCTTTCTTAAAATTTTCTCCATTTTCCGTCCTTTGGCTAACTCATCCACCAGTCGGTCTAAATACCTCGCCTGTTTTGTTATTGGATTTTCAATTTCTTCGATTCTATAACCACAAATTACACCTGTTATCAGGTGTGCATTTGGATTTAAATTTGCTTTTTGAAAAAACGTTTTAAAATTAACTTTTTCGTCGATGAGTTTTTGCAGTTTCTTTTCGTCAAATCCTGTCAACCATTCAATAACTTGATGAAGTTCTTCTTTAGTTCTGCCTTTTCTTTCCACTTTTGTAATGTAATGTGGATATACTGAAGCAAAAGTCAATTTCGCAATACGTTCATTGTGTTCGTCAGTTGTTTTCATCTTGTTTGCTTTACTAATACAACGTCATTCCCTTTCAGACCTCCGTTATTTTATATCCTAAATTTACTCATTTATTTTCGGTTTTATGTTGTTTAATGTGTTTTTTTGCCTTCAGAAATAATGTTTTTCTATTAATTATAAATTTTTCATTTCTGTGTCTCTTGTACATAATTGTAAATATTATGGCAATTGAAATAGTCAGTCCTCTAAAAATATTTGCCGTCATATCTCCCAATGCGGAATTGTCAACCTGAAATAAGCTCCAAGACAAATTCATTAAGGTATGTGTTAAAATTGGAATCCACAAATTATAATTCCACTCTACATAAAGCCAAGCAAAGAAAACAGCTCCTGAAAATGTAATGATAAAAATTCCAATGAGTTCACCTATGTCCTGACTTTGATATAAATGTCCAAAGGCAAAAATCAATGCACCAAGAATTATTGAAGGAATAAAACCTAAATTGGTCTTTCGGAACAATAGCCCAAATAGAAAGCCTCTAAAGTAAAGTTCTTCCATAAAACCGGCTATAATTGTCCCCGCAATTAAATTCTCAATGTCAATTTCTTTATTCCATGTAAAAAACAACAAACCACCAATAAACATGGGCGAAGTAAACAATATGCTGCTCCATATTGCGGGCAAAATACTTGAAGAAAGTCCAAGGCTCGTAAAAATAGATGTCTTCCTATCTATAAAATATGTACCTATAAAAATTGGCGTTCCAATACTCAAATATGTCAGCACATAACTGGTTAATCCATGTTTTGTTATACTATCAAGCCAAGTTTTAATCGTAGATTTAAAATTGATAGAAAGAAAGTAATAAACTCCGAAGCTTAATAATACAAAAAGGATTGTTTTTAGTGTTTGATATGACTTCATCTTTTCTCTCAATCGGTTTGCTACTGGCTAAAATGGCAAATTGCGCATTCCCTCAAAAACCATTGCTATTCTCAATTTATATCCTAAAACTACTTATTTATTTTCTTTTCTGTGATATTTCAGTACTCTAATTTCAAAAGAGAAGTTGGCTAAAACCGCTATCACCCGAATAATAACCCACGTAGTTACTTAGACAAATAAACTATGTTACTATGTGTTAAAAATTCAAGAATAACAGCTTGTTTTAATAGAGTGAGGATGTTGATTAATTGCTGAAGCCATCAAGATGCATGTTTATTAACTTGTTGGCAAAAGAATGTTGATGGGAGAAGGTTTTTAGGTGCCCTGAAGCTCAGTTATCTCCGAATTTTTAATTGTTGATATTTATTTATCTTATTTCCAGCTTTATCTTCAGCAAAGATGATATATAAATAATCGCCATCTTCTACAGGATTTCCATATTTATCTCGTCCGTCCCACCTAAAATTAAGGTCTTCTGTGGTATAGACAATGTTGTGAAATTTATCCATCACAGATAATTGAAAATGTTCAATATTTTCGCCCTTAATAAATAATTCGTCGTTTTTGCCATCTCCATTTGGTGTAAAAACATTTGGCAATTCTTGAAATTTACCAAGTACGTTGACTTTAACAAGTATTGTTTCTTCAGTACTTTCTCCATCTAACATGATTTTGGCTGTTGCCGTATATTCTCCGTCTTCATCATAAAAATGAATCGGATTTTCTCCAGTGTCATACTTTCCGTCTCCAAAATCCCATAAAACATAAGCTCCTTCAGGAACATTGTCAATAACAAAGTCAACATATTGATTGTCCTGTTTTGAAACTCTAACGTTTAACTTTGAGAAATCCACCTGTTTTTTGCTTTCTGTTATTAAAACAGGCTTTTCAATTTCTGTATTATCTAAACTTTGAATTTCTGTATTAAATACTTTTGGTAAATGTTTTGCAACATCAGTTTCTTCTTTGTCTAATTTTTCTGTAGGTGAAACTGTTATATTATCTTGTTTCTTTTGTAAAACAAGGCTCTTCTCTTTTATTATTTCATCATGCACTACCTCATCAGCAAGGTTGATTTTTTCAGCTTGAGGAGAAGGAGTGTTGTCAGCGACTTTACTTTCTTCAGAAGCATTGTTTAAATCCAATTCAACTACTTCCGACTTGTTTTCCTCAATGGATACGGTTTTAGTCGTTATTTGCTCGAAATTTGCATCACCTTTAGTAAGTAAAACCACACCAATGCTAATACCTGCAACTATTCCTATTCCGATAGCAACTTTTCCCAAAGTTCCGACAGTAGCAACAGCAGACCCGCCAGCAACGGAACTTCCAATTCCCATTTGAATACCATTCCATAGTTCAGGATTTACCTTTGCTTGGTAATTTCCCAATTCTTTTTGGAACAAATCCTTTATTTCATCTTTATCTTTCAATTCCATATTTTTCTAATGCTTCTCTCAAAGCTTTACGTGCTCTTAGGTATTGCGATTTAGACGTACTTTCGGAAATTTCTAGTTTTTCAGCAATTTCTTTATGACTATATCCTTCAATTGCAAACATATTAAAAATGACACGATAACCTTCAGGAAGTTGTTGTACCAATTCCAATAAAACTTCAGTTTGTAGTATTGACTCTGCCTTGCTATTTACCGAAACTTTAAAAGTAGTACCATCAAGTTCAATATTGTATTTTTCTTTTTTGTACTTCCTAATATGGTCAAGTGCTGTGTTAACCATTATTCGTCTAATCCAACCTTCCAAAGAACCTTTGTTCTCAAACCGATGAATATTTTTAAAAACCTTGATAAATCCTTCTTGTAAAACATCTTCTGCCCTTGATTGGTCTTTCATGTACCTAATGGTTACTCCTAACATTTTTGAGGAGAACCGATCAAAAAGTTCACGTTGAGCTGTAGCGTTTTCAGCCTGACATTCTTTTACAAGGTTTTTATCATCCATTTGAAATTCTTTGGATTAGACTACAAAAGTAATTAAAAGGTTGCATTGGTTCAGGATAATTCTATAAATAAACAAATTGACCACTATCTTTGTAATATAGTACTAAAAAAACAAATAAATGATTAAAAATTATCTCATTCTTCCATTTTATTTAATAACGGTGTTGTTTCTTTTTTCTTGTGAAAGTGAAAAGGAGGTGAATAGCAACCATGTGAAAAACCCATTAACAGCTGGTTATTGGTCTTCAAACTTTACTGTTCAGGGTTATCGTGTCCCTTTTGTAATCTTTGTCGATGAAAACCAAAACCTGACTATTGATAACAATGGTGAAATTGTAAAAATGGAAAAGCCTGTCGTTGAAGGGGATAGTATTATTGTATATTTTACAAATTATCCTACTTTTCTAAAATTTAAAATTGATGAAAACCAAAAATTTTCGGGTTATTTTTCAAATCCTGACGACACAAATATTCAATCTTTAAAATTAACTGGCGAATTTGTGGGAACTGAAAAACCAAACCTCCTTAAAGTCGAAGAAAATACAGTCAACTTAGCTGGAAATTGGGAGGTTTATTTCAGACCAAATACACCCACTGAATATCCTGCAATTGGGAAGTTCACACAAGAAGGAAACATCGTTTCTGGTACTTTTTTAAAAAAATCAGGTGATTCTCGATTTTTAAAAGGAAATGTCTTGAACCAAAATGAATTTTATTTATACGGATTTGGCGGTTCACACGCCACATTATACAAAGCAAAATATGAGAATGATACACTCAAAGGGTCTTATTTTCCGAGTAATAAAACAGAAATAAAATGGTATGGCGTAAGAAACGATGACTTTCAGCTGCCAAATATGGATTCGCTAACTTATTTGGTTGATGATAAACTTGAATTGAATGTAAAAACTATTGATGGTGAAGATTTTTATTTTCCCAATAAAGATTTCGAGGGAAAAGTTACAATTATTCAAATCTTAGGTACTTGGTGTCCAAACTGTTTGGATGAAGCAAGATTTTTTAAGGAGCTTTATAATGACTTTCATGAAGAAGGGCTAGAGATTTTAGGAGTAGCTTATGAAAATCCAAAAGAGTTTGATGAACAAGCTCGTCGTGTTCGTCGCTATACTCAAAATGAAGAAATTCCTTATAAAGTTGTAATCGGTGGTGATATCCAAAGCAAAAAAGTAAAGGAAGACTTTAATATGTTAAACGATGTAACAGCATTTCCTACATCTATTTTCCTTAATAAACAAGGAGAAGTTGTGAAAATTCAAACGGGCTTTAATGGACCAGGAACGGGTGAAATTTATGAAAATTATCGTACTGAAACCATCAAATTAATTAGAGAGTTGTTAGACTAATTCGATGAAGTTCCTAAGAAAACAGCCAAAACAAAAAACAATCCGTATTTTTGTTGCTCTAAAATGATTTTTATATGGGCAGAGATAAACAACTTCGATACGATAAAACATACCTCAAAATGGCCACAACGTGGGCTTCACTATCTCATTGTGAAAGAAAACATGTGGGAGCTTTAATTGTAAAAGATGGAATGATTATTTCTGATGGTTATAACGGAACACCGTCGGGATTTGATAATTGTTGCGAAGACGAAAACAATAACACATATTGGTATGTTTTACATGCCGAAGCAAATGCAATTTTAAAGCTTGCCAAATCTACAAGAAGCGGAGAAGGATCTACACTTTATTTAACTCATTCTCCTTGTAAAGATTGTAGTAAATTGGTTTTACAATCTGGCATCAAAAGGGTTGTTTACATTCATCCTTATAAAGATGACTCAGGAATAGATTTTTTAAGAAAAGCAGGCATAGAAGTTGAGCAAATTAACGACATAGGGGATGAATAATTTAAACAAAGCAGCATATCCACTAATTGGAAGTGTTTTAGTAGTTATTGGACTAATATTAGGACTTTCTCTTAGAGAAACAAAATATATGTATAACTCGCCCGAAATGAGTGAATATAGTCAAAAACTAACAGATATTATCCATATTTTAGACAAGCAGTATGTTGACACGATTGATAAAAAGCAACTTTTTGAAAAAACCATCACTACTTTACTTCATGAATTAGACCCGCATTCATCTTATATAGCTGCAGAAGATTTGGCAGAAATGAACGAAGGTATTCAAGGCAAATTTGGTGGTGTTGGAATTCGTTTTACAATTTATGATGATACGCTAAGCGTTGTCAATGTTGTGGCAGGTTCTCCGGCTTATAGCGTTGGCGTGAAGAAGTTTGACCAAATCATTGAAGTGGATGGAGAAAATATTGCAGGCGTAGGTCTTTCAAACGACAAGGTTAGAAACATGTTAAAAGGAAAAGAAGGAACTCCTGTCGATGTCGTTTTGTTAAGAGAAAATCAAATATTACCAAAAACAATAGTTAGGGGAATGGTCCCTTTAGAATCTGTGAATGCATATTATATGATAACTGATGACATTGGATATATTCGTTTGGGTCAATTTAGTATGCAATCGGCAAATGAATTTTATTATGCTGCCATAGAACTACAAAAAGAAGGTATGAAAGACTTGATTTTTGACTTGCGATACAACGGAGGAGGCGTTTTGGGAAGTGCAGTAGCGATTTTAGAAACAATGTTAGAAAGAGGAACGCCGATTGTTTCTACAAAAGGAAAAGCAAGTCCAGAACAAACAATTTATGCCGAAGGTCAACCATTTTTAAAAGACGTTGGCATTGCTGTTTTAATTAATAGCAGTTCGGCATCAGCGAGCGAAATCGTTGCAGGTGCAATTCAAGACAATGACAGGGGAACAATCATTGGAAGACGTTCTTTCGGGAAGGGTCTTGTTCAACAAAGTATTCCTTTGCGAGATGGGAGTGATTTGCGTTTAACCGTTTCGCGATATTATACACCAACTGGTCGCTCTATTCAAAAGCCGTATTCTGGAAACTATGAAGACTACATGATGGAAGAGTTGCAACGATATGAAGAAGGAGAATTATACGCAGTTGACTCTTCCTTGATGGTGGATTCGTTAAAATACATAACGCCAAAAGGGAAAGTCGTTTATGGTGGTGGCGGAATTATGCCCGATGTTTTTGTGCCTCTCGACACCGTTGGGGTTACGAGTTATTACCGTAAACTTCAATTTGCTGGCGTTTTTAATGAATACTCTTTTCAATTTGCGCGTTTCCATGACTTAAACAAATATGAATCGTATAGAGATTTCGACAAGAAGTTTCACGTTTCAGACAAAATAATTCAAGATTTTGTAGAATTTGGAGAAAAGAAGTATGACATTCCAGTTGATTCCAATCAAATGAAAACATCGTTAAACCTTATAAAAAACAAACTAAAGGGAGAGGTTGCAAGGCAAAAATGGCTTGAAAAGGGAGCGTTTTTTATCTTTAATCAGATAGATAAGGAAATCGAAATTGCGATTGAAACGCTGGAGAATAAATAGCGTTTTGTGATTGATTTACGATAACGTAATTCTAAAAGTTGTTCCAACACCAATTTCAGAAGAAAGCACCCTCAGTTTTCCTTTGTGATAATCATGAATGATTCTTTTTGCCAAGGTTGTTCCCAATCCCCAACCGCGTTTTTTTGTTGTAAATCCAGGTTCAAAAACTGTTCGTTGTTGCGACGGTGTCATTCCTTTTCCATTGTCAGAAATATCAATATGAATTAAGTCGTTTTGGCGAATTACCCGAACATCAATTTTTCCTTCGCCCTCCATTGCGTCAACTGCATTTTTACAGATATTCTCAACAACCCATTCTATCAAAGGCGGGTTGTGTGGAACAATGACTTCATTTTCTTCACTTTGGAAAGAAATAATCACCTTTTCAGGAAAGCGTTTTCGCAGATATTCAAGGCAATTATTTAATGTGTAAACTATATTTTTGTCTTCCAATTGCGTGTTTGCCCCGATTTTAGAAAAACGGTCGGTCACTAATGTTAATCGCTCAACATCTTTGTTCATTTCAGTGGCAATTTCTTGGGTTTCTTCTTTTGCTTCTAATAATTGAACCCACGCCATTAATGAAGAAATAGGTGTTCCCAGTTGATGTGCTGTTTCTTTTGCCATCCCTGCCCAAACTTGATTTTGTTCAGCCTTTCTAAAGGTAGAAAAAATGATGTATCCAATCAAAATAAACAAACCTATCATGAGGAATTGAATATACGGAAAATAGCGAAGTTGTGTAAGTTCAGGACTTGTTGCGTAATACACATAACTCGTTTCGTTTTCAGAAAAATGAATGTCTATGGGTTTATTTTCAATGGAAAGCTGTTTCAACGTTTGCGCCAAATGAATACTATCTGTCTTTTCAGCTGGTAAATTTGTGGCTATTACCGTTTGGTGTAAACTATCAGTTATGATTACAGGAACCAAATCAGCATTTTCAATTAATTCATTGTTAAACGCATTGATTAAAGAATCTCGCTCGTTTTCTAAGTGTATAATATTTCTAGAATCGCTGTAAAAATATGACATAAACAAATCGTCATAAACTTCAACAGTGAATGATGGGTTTTTCTTATCCCAAATCCCTGTCAATTTCACCAAAGAATCATTGAAAAGACTATCGATTTCTTGATCGTTTTTATCTGGGAAATGAATTTTTAAATCGTCTTTTGAAAAGTCAAGGTTGATAAACGTAGAAACGTTTTTGTCTTGATCCAAAACAATTACCGGTATATCTTTATTTTGATTGATAATCTTAAAAGGGAAATCGTAGGAAATGTTTCCATTCAAAGGAGATTTCTTAGATATTTCCTTTGTTGCATCAATCCATAATTGCATTTCGTTTAATTCTTTGTTTCTCAGCTCTTCGAATGAGTCATTGGTTAATCGAACCAATTCTGCCCGCTTTTTAATTGCGTCTGCCCATTGTGTAACCTTTTCCCTTTCTCTTTTAGCTACTTCATTGACGATTCTGTTTGATACAAACAAAGAGGCTCCAACCATTAAAAGTGCAATCACAAGTAATGCAATTTTCCATTTTTGTTTATTTGAGTAGAGATTCATTGGTTCAAATGTAAAAATTTAACTGCTTACTATCATTATTTAAAATCAAATCATTAAATAACTTCATTTTGTGTGGTTGTGTTTTACAAGTAGTACAAATTATTTGTCAATATTGTTTTTCTACTGTTTACATTCGCTTTTTTCTTACCACAGCACAATCAAACACAAACACTATTTTTGCTGTTGATTTATTTCATATTCATAAATCGCCTCCCAAAAATCTGTTAATGAAATACCTGCCTCATTTAGCATTTTAGGAACCAAAGAAGCTTCGGTAAAACCAGGCGTTGTATTTACTTCAATCACGTATGGTTCGTTGTCTATGAGCATATAATCTACACGAGCAATGGAGCGCATACGAAGAATTTGGTATATTTTTTTTGTTATTTCTTGTGTTTTCTTTGTGTTTTCATCACTGATTCGAGCAGGACAGATTTCTTGAGATTTTCCTAGATATTTTGCTTCAAAATCAAAAAAATCGGTATCTGGAACAATTTCTATGCATGGCAAAGCGTGAATTCCTTTTTCATCTCTGTAAACACCACACGTAATTTCTGTTCCATCTAAAAAAGATTCACACACAACGGTTTCTCCTTCGGCAAAAGCCTCATCAATTGCCTTTTGTAAATGTGTCTCTTTATAAACTTTTGAGATTCCATAACTAGAGCCTGAGTCTGCTGGTTTCACAAATAGCGGATACTTTAATTTGTCGCCTATTTCTTGGATGGAATATTCGGAATCTTTCAATAACAAAACAGATTCTGCCACCTTGATTCCAAACCCTTTTAGAAATTGGTTGCAAAACCATTTGTCAAATGATAATTCGGAAGACAATGCACCACTATTGATAAAAGGAATGTTTTTCATCTCAAAATAAGCTTGTAATTTTCCATTTTCTCCAGGGTGACCATGAATGTATATGTGCGCAACGTCTATTGTGATTCTTTCACCATTTGATAAGTGAAAAGAAAAGTCTTCAGGGGAAACTTTTGTGTTTTCCCCGTTATATTCAGCGAACCAACCTTTTTTAGAAACTTTTACTAAAAAAGCGTTATACTTTTCTTTCGGCAATTTACTTAAAATGGTCGTTGCGCTTTTTATAGATATTTCATACTCTGACGAATATCCACCACAAAAGATTCCGATGTTTTTCATCTAAAATTTGATTATTTCCACGAATTACGCAAAAAAACAACAATTCTTGTAAGATAATACTAGGAAGTTATTATCATTTTTGTGTTGATTGCCTGATTTGTTACTTGAGCTGAAACAGGTTTTATTGACTTTCTTTCAAAGATTCTCGAACCTCAATCTCGGTTGGTTTATTATCCATGTCTTCAAAATAAGCCATAATAGCTTCTTTGATGAGGTGTGTTTGCTCTGCCTCTTCTAAAGCAGGTAACTCCTTGACCAGTTTAAAATGAGGCCAATTGTCTTCGTCTCTGCCGATTTTTTCATAAATCCCATAAGGAATGAGAATGGTACAAGTTGCAACATGAATGAGTTCTAACTTTTGGCGTTTAGAAAACTTTTGATATCCATTTCCCAATTCTTGAACACCGATAAGAAACAAGACAGATTCCATGTCCATCGGACCGTTAAATTTTTCTCCTAATTTGTTGAGTAAATTTTTAAACTTTATTTCTATTTGATAGTCCATTTCTTTTATAGGATTTAAGATTTTAAGGAATAATAACTCACTTTATATGTAAAAACGCTTTATTATTCCTTAAAAATGTTCATTTAAACCGATAAAGTTTCTTCTTTACTATATTCAGAAATATCGGGACAAGAACATACTAAATTTCTATCACCATAAGCATCATCTACTCGACGAACGGGAACCCAGTATTTGTGTCCCACTAAATAATCCAATGGGAAAGCGGCTTCTTTTGGTGAATAACTATGTGTCCATTCTTGGTTAATCATACACTCTGCCGTATGTGGTGCATTTTTCAAGAGATTGTCCTCTTGACTGTATTTACCGTCTTCAATCTCTTGAATTTCTTTTCTAATGTTAATCATTGCCTCACAAAAACGGTCCAATTCTTCTTTATCTTCTGATTCCGTTGGCTCAACCATTAATGTCCCTGCAACAGGGAATGATACAGTTGGAGCATGGAAACCATAGTCCATTAATCGTTTTGCAATGTCGCCCACTTCAACACCAGAGGCTTTTTTGAAACCTCTACAATCTAAAATCAACTCGTGCGCAACGGTTCCATTTTCTCCAGAATATAAGATTGGATAATGATTTTTTAATCTTGCTTTCAAGTAATTTGCGTTTAACATTGCCATTTCTGTTGAATGTGTCAACCCTTTTGTTCCTAACATTTTGATATATCCAAAAGGAATTAATAAGATTAAAGCACTTCCAAAAGGGGCAGCAGAAACAGATTTAATCGCTTTTTCTCCACCCATGTTTTCTATAACAGCACTTCCTGGTAGGAAAGGGGCTAAATGTTTTGCAACGCCAATTGGTCCCATTCCTGGGCCTCCACCACCGTGTGGAATTGCAAATGTTTTATGTAAGTTAAGATGACAAACATCGGCTCCAATTTCTCCTGGATTTGTCAATCCAACTTGTGCGTTCATGTTTGCGCCATCCATATAAACTTGTCCTCCGTGGTCGTGAACAATTTTTATAATTTCTTTGATTCCCGTTTCGTAAACCCCGTGTGTAGAAGGATATGTTATCATAATTGCACCTAGATTTTCACTGTGTTTTTCAGCGTTTTTTCTTAAATCTTCGATGTCAATGTTTCCACCTTCATCACATTTTGTTACGACAACTTCCATTCCTGCCATTACTGCAGATGCTGGATTTGTTCCGTGAGCAGATGAAGGAATTAAACATACATTTCTATGTGATTCTCCATTTGATGTGTGATAAGCACGAATTACCATTAATCCTGCATATTCTCCAGAAGCTCCAGAGTTTGGTTGGAAAGACATTTTATGAAAACCAGTGATTTCAGATAAATCTTTGTTTAATTCTGCAAACATTTCATGATATCCATTTACTTGGTCTAGGGGCGCAAAAGGGTGAACATTTGCAAATTCTGGCCAAGTGACTGGCATTAATTCAGAAGCTGCATTGAGTTTCATCGTACAAGACCCAAGCGGAATCATAGAATGAACCAACGATAAATCTTTGTTTTCTAACCATTTCAGATAACGCATCATTTGTGTTTCTGAATGATAAGAATTGAATGTTTTATGTGTCAAAATCGGTGTTGTACGCGCTAAGTTTTGTACGATTGATGAGGTAATAAACGCCACATCAACATTGTCTTTACCAGCTGCTTTAGCAAGCGTATTTACCAATTTATTTACTTCTTTTTCTTCAACACCTTCACCTACACTGATTGTAAATTGAGAATCGTTTAAGTAAAGAAGATTGATAGCGTTTTCTTCCGCAATTGCTCTTACTTTTTTCGTGTCTATTCCTGCGGGAACTTTCACCCAAATCGTATCAAAATACTCATTGTTTAGAACAGAATATCCTAACTTTTCAATGGCTTTATGGATTGTTGCCGTACGGTTGTGAATGTTTTGAGCAATATTTTTGATTCCTTCTGGTCCGTGATAAACTGCATACGCGCCAGCCATCACAGCCAATAATGCTTGTGCAGTACAAATGTTAGAGGTTGCTCGTGCTCTCTTAATATGTTGTTCCCTAGTTTGTAGTGCCATTCGGTATGCGATATTTTCATCCGCATCTTTTGAAACACCAATAATTCTTCCTGGAATAAATCTTTTATATTCATCTCGTGTAGCAAAATAAGCCGCGTGAGGACCACCATATCCCATAGGAACGCCAAAGCGCTGAGTAGATCCACAAACAACGTCAACACCAAAGTTTCCTGGTGATTCTAATAGAACCAAAGCCATGATGTCTGCAGCCATTGCTACCTTTATGTCCTTTCCTTTTGCGTTGGCAATGAATTGTTTAAAATCTTTGATTCTACCCAAAGCATCTGGATATTGAACCAATGCCCCAAAAGTTTCATCATCAAATGTATGGGTTTGTGGGTCACCAATAATTAATTCAATCCCTAAATGAAAAGCTCTTCCTTTTACCACGTCAATGGTTTGGGGATAGCAGAATTCAGAAATAAAGAACTTATTTTTATTTGCTTTGACGTCTTCTCTACTCCTTGCGTTTAAAAACATAATCATCGCTTCTGCTGCAGCTGTTGCTTCATCTAGTAAAGATGCGTTAGCAATTTCCAATCCTGTTAAATCTACAATCATGGTTTGGAAGTTCAAAAGGGCTTCTAATCTTCCTTGTGAAATTTCAGCTTGATAAGGTGTATAAGCCGTGTACCAACCTGGGTTTTCAAGGATATTTCTTTGAATTACTGGCGGAACAATTGTCTCACTATATCCTAACCCTATGTATGATTGGAAAATTTTGTTTTTTGAAGCAATATCTTTGATATATTCTAAGTATTGTTTTTCAGAATAACCATTTCCAATATTAATTTCGCCTTTAAGTCGAATATTTGATGGAATCGTTTTGTCTATTAACTCTGAAATTGAAGAAACACCAACTTCTGTTAACATTGCCGATTTTTCTTGTGTTGACAGTCCAATGTGTCGATTTGAAAAAGCACTCATTTTAATGGATTTAAAAGTGTTTGCAAATATAGGATATTTTTAAATGGAAAGTAAATTTTTGACTTATAAAAGACAGCTCAAAATCATGATATTAATCAATATTTTAGTTTTTTAATAAAAAACCGTATTTTTGTAGTCTAATAACTTAACGTAATATATTATGAGAAAACTATCTCAACTACTATTTGTCGGGTTTTTCCTTTTTTTTGGAATTCAAAATCAAGCCTTGACACAACAAAACAATGTCAACCGAAGTGTTGAAGTAAAAGACGCTAAATTTCCTGGAGGAGATCAGGAAATGATTATGTTCATCACAGAAAACATCAACTATCAAAAACTGGGCAAGCAGAACGAAAAATCAATTGACGTTAGAATGAAAGTTGTAATTGGTAAAGACGGAAAAGTTCTTAATGCTGTAGTTCATGCTGATAACATTTCAGAAGAATTCAAAGATGAATTGAAGAAAGCAGCATTAAAAATGCCAAAATGGTATCCTGCAACGTATGCGGGAACAGCCGTGGAATCAGATGTAATTATTAGTTTAAAATTCTAATTATTCAGACAACAATTTAATGATGTCTCCTAAATTTGGTGCAATAATCACTTCAATTCTTCTGTTTTTGCTTAAATCTGAAGAAACTGGGTGAAACTCTGATCGTCCGGCAGCCATTAAAATTTCTGGATTCATCGTTGAGTTGTTGAGCATGATGTCAATAACTGCTGTTGCACGTAAAACAGATAGTTCCCAGTTACTTTTGGGGTGAGAAGCACTTCTTAATGGATCGGTATCTGTGTGCCCTTCAACTATTACTTCAAAGTCCACTTCGTTTTCTAGTGCTTTTGCCAAATCAATTAGTGCGTTTTTTCCTTCTGGAGCAATTGCAGTACTTCCCGAAGGGAAAAGTAATTTTGCTTCTAAACTAACATATACTTTTCCATCGCGTTCCTCTACAGTTAGTCCCTTTCCTTCAAATCCTGTTAAAGCGGCAGCAATTTTATTCTTTAAATTGGTAACGGCTTCTGCTTGTTCTTGAATGATACGTTCTAACTCTTGAACCCTCTTTTCACGCTCCACAAGCAACGCTTCTTTTTTTGACAATTCGTTTTCTAAAGCCATCAACTCATCTTCTTTCTTTTGATTGTCGCGGATTTTATCTTCTAACTTTTTAGATAAATCACTTACTTGCTGTGAACCACTTTGTCTAATTTCATTTAACAAATTCACTAAATCGTCACGAAGCTCTTGTTCACTATTGTATTTTGCTTTTAATTCACGGTATTTATTACCAATATTTGCTGTGTCAGATTTTAATTGGTTGTTTTCAGCGACCAACTTATCTAATCGGGCATTCAATGTTTCAACTTGAGCTCCCTCTCCCAAGGCTTTGTTTTTAAACTTTGTCAACTCCTCGTTGCATTTTCTTTCTTTTTCCACTAAGTCATTATACTTCTTTGCTGGCACGCAAGAGGATAACCCAATAACTAAAACAAAAACACTAAAAAAATAACGCATAAAACATTGTTTAAATTGATTCATACAAAGTTCAATATTGTTTTGGCTATTTATTGGAAACTCTGTGATTTTTTTAAACAAAAGACTTTTAATAACGTGTTTTGGCTTTAATAACCCACACAAATACGCTTGCCATGAATTTTTAAGCATATCTTCGAACTCCAATCAACTAGAAAGAAACTGCCTTGCGATTATCAAAAGAACGTGTGTCAATCAACTTATTGTATGGGTCAATTCCCACTTCTGTTGGTTTTTCATTTACAATAATTGAAAACACACCTTTAATATCAGTTATTTTGGCTTTTTCTAAATATAAAACCTTCTCTTCTCCACTCTCTGATTTTGTAAAGATGCCTATATCGATATAATCTGCTAAAGGTAATGATTGAATTTTCTTGTTCTTTGACTCTTGAAAAGTGAGTGTTTTTCCTCCTTCTTCAAAAATTCTTTCTCCTCGTCCGTCTGCTCGATATTTAGAGGTAATTGTCGTAAAGTTCACCTTGAACTTTCCGTCGTTTGTTTCTTCTGCACTTGTGTTTGTGATATAATTATCATAAAGCGTAATGGTTTCAAACATATCCTTAATTAAATATTTTAACGAATCTGGGGTTGCCTTACGAATGTCGTTAACAAGTTCTGTAGATGTTGTGTAGGGTGGCTCTTGAAAAGCCACTTTTTGAATGTATGTGCTTAACACATTGTTTAGGATTTTTTCTCCCAAATAATCACTCATTGCATAGAAAACCAAAGAACCTTTGTTATAGTGTATATGTTGTTGATTTTCATTGTACATCAAAGGAAGTTCTTCGTTTATTTCTCCACTTCTGGCTTGTAAATATTGATCCAATGCATCTTGTAAAAATTTACGCATTTGTGGTTTTCCATATTCGTGTTCTAAAACTTTAAGTGCAGTATATTCTGATAGACTTTCAGAAAGCATGGTTGCACCTTGAACGTTCGCCCCAATAACTTGATGTGCCCACCATTGATGTGCTACTTCGTGAACAGTAATTGAGAAAGGGTAATCAACACCGTTTTTATCTTCGTCGTCAACATCTGCAATAAATCCGATTCCTTCAGAAAAAGGGATTGTATTGGCAAAAGATTGAGCAAATGTTCCTTTTGTTACAGGAAATTCTATTATTCTAACCTGATTGTGCTGGTATGGACTAAAATTAGCTTCGCTATATTCTAAAGCCTTTTTAACGCCTTTTATCATTCTGTCAATGTTATAGTGGTGTGGTTTGTGATAATAAACTTCAATATTAATGTCATTCCACTTATCTTTTGCTACTTCATACCGTCCGGAATTAAAGGCATAAAAGTTTAGCATTTTTCTGTCCATTTTGTAATGGAAATATCGTCGATTACCTTCTTCCCATTCTTTTTGTAGATATCCAGGGGCAATCGCAATTTGGTCTTTCGATGTGCTAACTGTTGCTTCAAAAGTAATCCAATCTGAATCACCACTGATATATGTGTTTTGCAATGCTTTTTCGTCGGACTGCTTCGCCATTCTTTCTTTTGGTGGAAGATTGTATTTTTTTCGCACACGATTACTTTGAATTTCATACATATCAGCGTATCCCATGATAGGGAAAGAGCTGTTGCTTAGGAAGGTTCCGTTGTGATTAATTGGTGAATTGGTTCGCAAATGCGTATTTGGCTTGTTTTTTATTACAAACGTCATTTCCGAAATTGCACCAGAATCCAATGGTTTGTCAAAGCGATAAAATCGAACTCCCATTTTCTCATCTTCTGATAAAAGCTGAGCACCTTTAATTTCAATGGTGTTGATTAAATCATTATCGTACATCACCATAATACTATCAATTGATTGTGGGTGTTTATTTTTAATTGTAAACACACCCCGCGCCTCAAAATCCAGTTTACCAGGATATAAATCAACGTCAACTTTAACATCTACGACCCTTGGATGTAATAAATTACTATACTGTTTATATTTTTTTTCATATTCTACCTGTTGTTCTTCTCCTTGTTTTGGTGAGATATATTCGTTCAAGATTTTATTTTCATAATACAAAAAAGAACCCAAAGCGATAAAACCGGCAAAACTTAGAACTGTTGGAATCAATACTTTAGCATTTATTCTTCTTTTAGCAATGTAGCAACGTTCTTTTATGCTCGAAGTAGCACCTCTTCTCCAAAACAGTAGAGTTAATCCTGCAAGGAAACTGATAAATAATAGCCAATACAACGCAAAAGTAAAATAGCGAAATAAACCACTTCCAAATCCATCTAAATCAGAGTAATAAGGTGTTGGCAAGCGGTTAAAATAGAAGATTGGTTGTTCAACACCGAAGTTAGAAATTTGATCTCCGAAGAAGAAAAACACAATTAAGAGGAAAAATCCTAACAAATAATTTTTGAAAAAAGTTTGAACTGCCAAAGCCAATCCTCCCCAAATGATGTACCACACCCAGCTTATTCCAAGTAAAGATTTAAGGTAGAGTCCGATTTCAAACTGATAAAACCCTTGAAAAGCTTGAATCGTAATTCCTGCTATAGCAACAACCATTAATAAAATTGCTTGAATAATGATTAAAGCGAAGAATTTACTGGTAAAAAGTACCCAATTCGGAACAGCAGTAGAGTCTATTAATCCTCCCATTTTTGATATTTCTCCACGATGAACAATTTGTCCCGCACCTAAAAACGTAATTATGACAATGAAAAATTGCATGATAGAACTAGGCACTTCGAGCATAATTCTAGTTACTGGTTTTACATTTGTTCCATAAATTAAAGCACCTTGTGAGGACATTAGAATCATCAGGAGTAATCCAACGCCAATAAGAATTAAAAACACCACATTTTTAGTCATAAACCTCAAATCGATTTTCATAAAACTCCACATGTTTTTTAGGTGTGCTTGTAAATCAAAATTGTAAGTTACTTTCGGAAGTGTGAATTGTGACAATCCAACAAAATTTTCTTTTACCAATCTTTCTCCTTTTGCTTTTCTTCCAAAACTGATAGGAGCGTGAGAAAAAGTAAATAATTTTGATACTAATAAAAGCATCAAGAAAGTAACACCTAACCAAATTCCGCGGTTGATTAAAAACCATTTTTCGAGGGGTAAATCATTTGTATTATATTCTACAAATGTCCAGTATTTTGTGTAATAATTAATTGCTTCTAAGCCTGTTGGGTCAATTAAAATAGCCAATATTTCATTGTCTGCATTTGTTGCTAAACTACCCATTACTCCTTGAATTATCATCATAATTACAACAGCGATAAACCCGATATAGACACTACGTGTTAATGTTGTAATTACAAAGACAATCATTCCCATAAAAAGCATGTTTGGGATGATGTTGATTAGATAAACTTGGGCATAGTTCCATAAAGTGTTAGGACCAATTAATTGTGGGTTTGCAAAAGGAACAAGGGTTGCTAAAAACAGGCCCAATCCTATAAAAATACTAATCATAAAAACGATTACAAAACCGCTTAAAAACTTTCCTAAGAGATAGCTTGACTTTGTGAAAGGGTATGAGTAAAGAATGTTGTGAACATTGTATTTATAATCTCTATAAATCCCCGAACCAATAATGGCTGGAAACAGAAAATAGAGGAGTTGATTCATTGATTCAACAAACATGTTTAGCGTGATTGGTGCATTCATGTATGTCATGGTTGATGTAGTCGCTTTTACATTGTCAAAAACACCCAATGAGCTCATCATTAAGAGCATTGAAATAAGGAAAAACAACGCGATATAGATATAAAACGCCCAACTTTTTAACCAATATTTTATCTCAAACAAAAAGATAGATCTAAACATAATTAGTTGTTTTTAAGTGCAACAAAATAAATGTCTTCTAAGTTTGGACTAACCTGTTTAAAACCTTCAGAAGCAAGCGAATCATCCGAATAGACACGTATAACAAGGTTGTTTGTCTCGGTGTAACTGCTAGACAAAATGTTAAGGGATTTATTTAGTTCAATCGCTTCTTCACGGGTCACTTCTTTTGACCATATTTTCCCTTCTATCGACTGTTCTGCTTCTTTTGGTGTGCTTCTTTGTAAAATTCTTCCTCCATTTAGAATAGCAACTTCATGACAAAGTTCCTGAACATCATCCACAATGTGGGTAGAAAAAATCACGGTGTTGTTGCTTCCAATTTCTCGTAATACATTTAAAAAACGATGTCTTTCTGCTGGATCTAATCCCGCTGTTGGCTCATCAACGATAATTAACTTTGGGTTGTTTAGCAAGAGCTGAGCAATTCCAAAGCGTTGTTTCATTCCTCCAGAATATCCACTAACATGTTTTTTACGAACACCGTATAGGTTTGTCACGTTTAAAACACTATCTACAATTTCTTTTCTTTCTTTTGAATGTGTAATTCCTTTGAGGCGTGCAAAATAATGCAAAAGCTCATACGCTGAAACCTTTGGATAAACGCCAAAGTCCTGTGGTAGATAGCCCAATATTTTTCGAAACTCTGTTTGTTGTTCCAACACATTGATATCACCAAAATGGACACTTCCGCTATCTGGCTTTTGAAGCGTTGCAATGGTGCGCATTAAGGAAGATTTTCCCGCTCCGTTTGGACCCAAAAGTCCAAACATTCCAACACCAACTTCAATGCTTAAGTCATCAATTGCTTTTACTCCGTTTTTATACGTTTTATTAAGGTTTTTTATAACAAGTTTCATAAAAAATAACTATTAGAAAAAGCTAAAGTAATAAAAAAAGCATTCTGTACAAGAAAGGTAGGAGGTTATTTGATAAAGACAACAACCAAATTTATTATTTTTTTTTATATTTAAACCAAAAAATATAAATTATGCTTCAAACCAATGCACTAAAATCTCTCGCCACTTCTTTAACACTGTTTTTTGTGTTTTTTACATTTGCGCAAATTGAAATAAAGCCAGGTGTTTTTCCTTTTAATCAAGTGACGGAATGGCCAGGGCATGGAACACTTATTTTTGGGGTTGACCCATCAGGTCGTTCACAAGAGATTAATTTTCATTTAATCAATTATGAAGGAGAAATAAGTTGGAATCGTTCGGTATATCCAAAGAATAAAAAAACACACCTTATAGTTTCAAGGACATCAAACTACATCTATTTTATAGATGATTTGACACCACATAATAATCAATTTAGATATAACCAAGTTGGATTAACAGGAAATGTGATACCGACAAACTTTGATGTGTTGAGCATCATTCGAAGGCATGGTTATCAAACACCCAACGAACTGATATTAAAAGACATTGTAAACACTCCAAAAGCCCTTGTTTTCTATTTTCAGCTTCCTGTAATTGAAAGAGGAATTATTGAAAATATATTTATTTCAATCACCCATCACAATAATCGCGTTTACAGTTGTCTTGGACCAGCAAGTGAGGTGGATTTGATGAATGAAGGGGAACAATTTGAGTTTATTTTCGCTGGCGCAGATGATGAAACCATCAGTTTTTCAAGATACAAACGAGAAAAAGCATTTAAAGATACTGAGTTTTTTACTTTTTCTACAAAAGCAAAAGTTTTAGGATATAACTCAATTCGTCCAATCGACATTCAGCCCATTCCATCATCTGTGTATTCATTAGATTTAGATGGACGCTATTACCTGAATAAGGAGATTAAAAATTTTACCAATACTGCAAATGGTTATGGATTTTATTTTCAAGGAGAAGCTTATTACGCTGCATTTGAAGAAGGAACGCTGTGTTTAAAGATTTATGGTAAAGACGAGAAAGGAGATTTTTCATTGTTAACAGATTGTAATCGAAAAGCACCATCTAAAAGGCAAAAATTTGATAAGCCACAATTGACAACAATGAATTATGGAAATAAAATGGTTGTTGTAGGAAATTTAAATGGTGAACAATATTCCTATCAAATTGATAAAAATGGAGTAAAAGAAATTAAATTAAATGCAATTGATTGGAGCCAAATTAGAAATAACCCAAGCTCTTTACTTGTTGGGGTTGATAATATCTCCAAAAGATTTATCCATTTAATTAATGATATTCCGTATTACATAGAAATTTCAGAATTACAAAAATCAGATCAAATCGTATTCAAAAAGTTATAAAAATGGTAATTGGTATTTGTGGAGGTAGTGGGTCAGGAAAAACAACGTTACTTAATCGATTGGCTGAGCATTATAGTTATTTAAAGCCCTCTGTTTTTTCTATGGACAATTATTATCTTCCGTATGAAGAACAAACAGTGGATGAAAATAGAGTTGTAAATTTTGATTTGCCTACCGCACTTAATAGGGAGCAACTGGTAAACGACTTGCGGACATTAATTCAAGGGAACACAATAGAAATTATTGAGTATCAGTTTAATGTGGGTGATGGAATACAACGATTAATTACCATAGAACCATCAGAGTTGTTGATTGTTGAAGGACTTTTTGTATTTGAATACAGAGAGGTTTTGAAACTAATTGACTTTAGTATTTTTGTAGATGTTGACCCAAAAATACAGTTAGACCGACGCATTTATCGTGATCAAGATACAAGAGGTTATTCTCGCAAGGAGATATTATATCAATGGGAAAACCACGTTGTTCCATGTTACGATAAGTATCTTTTACCGTATAAGAAAACAGCAGACTTTATTTACCATAATGATAGTCGGTATGAAGCGGATTTTATCCGATTAACAAAAGAGCTGGACAAAACCTTACAAATTGGTTAGTTTTTTTTATTTGTTTTTGGAAAATAAACTTTTTGTCTGAGAATAATAGTAATAAACCCTACAGAAATAGCTGCATCGGCGATATTCCAAATTGCTGGGAAAACTTGTTGTCCTCCAACCCACGGCGTTTTTTCAGGCCAACTTACATTGAATTGAAACATATCAACTACATTTCCAAAGAGAAACCCTCGATGCCTAATTTCTACTTGTTCTGTATATCCAAACCATGTACACTCTGCCCATATTCCTGAATTTTGGACTTGGTTGTATGAAATACAAGGGTCAAAATAATCCGCAAAAATAAAATCGTAAAACATAGAGTCAAACAAGTTTCCTGCAGCACCAGCTAAAACCAGCCCTGCAACAATCATAAACTCAAGTTTGATCTCTTTTTTCTTTATTTCTTTTAGAATATAGGTAAGTATAAGAGCAATGGCAACAATCCTAAAAAGTGAAAGTGCTAATTTACCCCACATTCCGCCACCCAACTGTGCTCCAAAAGCCATTCCTTGATTTTCAACATAGTTTAATTGCAACCAGTTTCCAATCAAAGGAACGCTTGGGTCGGTATAATCGAAAGTTGTTTTTATCCAAATTTTAACAATTTGGTCAAGAAGGAGTATAAAAATTACAACTCCAAAGGTAATAAAATATCTCTTTTTCAAAATGAATTTCTGTTCTAGTTAGTCCTGCATGTTTTTAGCCTCAATACTCAAAGTAGCGTGAGGAACCAACTTTAATCGCTCCTTATTGATAAGTTTACCTGTAACCCTACAAATCCCGTAAGTTTTGTTTTCAATACGCACCAAAGCGTTTTGTAAACTTTCAGCAAACTTTTCTAATCGGCGAGCCAATTGTGCGTTTTCTTCTCTAGAAAGCGTTTCAGATCCGTCTTCCATCATGTTGAAGGAACGACCTGTATCGTCTGTACCGTTGTTATCACTAAGCGATAAAGAATTTTGTAAAATTCTTAAATCTTCTTGAGTTTCTTCTAATTTTTTATTAATAATTTCTTTAAACTCTTCTAATTCTTCGTCTGAATATCTCGTTTTTCCTTTTTTATTTGCCATAATTGATAGAATTTAAGTGAATTTATATCTTTAAATAATTGTTTTCAATTTGAGTGATAACAAATATAGCAGTATTTAGTTTTTAATCAAGTGTTTTTATCAGAAAGTACGAAAAACATAATTTTAATCACTTATCTTTGAGTAAAATTGATAATTGGAGAAAATATGAGTTTTAAAATTTCGAAACCTTTTATTATTCGTGAAGCATTGACACCAAATGCATTAAAACTTATAAAATCTGTGGTTTTGGGTTCTAATGGAACGCGTTACCAACATCAAATGGTCGATAAAAGGATTCAGCAACTGTATAAACCAATTTATCTGAATTTAGAAAGAAACGAAAATGTTTTGGGAAATATAACGCTTTGCAGACGACCCAAAAACTGGTATTTGCGTTATTTTGCTTTTGAAGTTGGTTTACAAAGCTCGATAAAGTCTTCTCGTTCAAAGGGGAAAAACTCAATACTTAAACAAACGATTAAAGACTTTTTTGATGATGTTTTAAATCAACCAGAAGTAGAAACACTTTACGCTTATATCGATCCAAAAAATGAGCGATCACTATGGATCAGTCAATCTTTCGGATTCAAATCCATTTCCAAAATTGCTACGCAAACTTTTAGTAGGATAAAACCAAAAAACCAAAAAAATGTATCGAAATCTAAAATTAATTCTTTCATTCGTGAAAAAGTAGAAAAAGAGAACAAAGACAAATCTTTTTATTTTTCGCACCATACTTTCAATGATGAACCTTTCTATGTCTATAAAGAAAGTGGTGAAATTGTTGCTTTTGCCAAAGTTTTTAAAGAAGAGTGGAAAATGGAACGATTGCCAGGGAAATTTGGTGGTGTTCTAATAAAAGTTGTTCCTTATATACCTTTTTTAAGAAAAATTGTGAAACCACAAAAACATGTTTTTTCTGTTGTGGATTCCGTTTGGTGCAAACACAAAGATGCTGCTGTTTTACAACGGCTATTTGAAGGGATTTTACACGAAGAGAATACAAACTCTTTAATTTGGTGGGTTGATAAAAACGAGGGTATTTATAAACAAGTTCAAGATAAAGTTCCTTGGGGTTTATTGCATAAAGTCAGTGGCGTTAGAGAAGTGGATTTGGTTGTAAAAACTAAAAAAACATTTTTGCTAAACTTACAAAACAAACCAACTTACATCACAGGATTTGATTTTATCTAAACAAAGGGTGTCTGTAGAATAGTTATATCTCTCATTTTTACTTTCTTGGTAGAAAAATGCGGTATTATTAAAAATAATGTTTATGTTTGAGCAATTATATTTTAATTTATTTATTAACACAACTTATGAATTATGATTAAAAGTTTACAATTATCAATTGTTGCACTACTTTTATCGATCGGGTTTAACCATTTAAGTGCACAAACAGATAGTGGAAATCAAATTTTTACCATACCCAGTGGCACATTAGCGGCTCCACCAGTTCTTGAAATTGATTTATTGAATGACATTACTATCAATGCGGGAAATGATATTGTCTCGATTGAAGTTATTGACATGGATGACTCAGGAGAAATGATGATGGATTTAATGGGTTTTCCTGTACCAATGCCATTGACTTGTGGAGATATGTTCGCTTTTGATGCTTTTATAGACGGAACACTAGACGGTGATGGCGTTTGCGGGACGGATATTATTGGCACAGATTTAACCAATGCATCAACGTTTAAGGTTGAGGCTGTTGATGGACTTGGAGGATTAGGAGGGATGCTTCCTGCCGAAGTAATAGTTAATCTTTCAGTAACTTTAAAAATTACTTGGAAAACATGTGCGGCAGATGCAGGGGAAAACACAACAATTTCTATTTGTAGAAACAATCCAATTGATTTAATGGATTATTTAGACGGAACACCTCAAACCGATGGGACGTGGTATGACATGTCGGGCAATACTATTGCGAGCTCTAACATTACAACACCTAATATTCAAGGTCAATACCAATATTCATATAAAGTCTCTGTTGATGTAGATTGCCAAGCTGAAGCTATTTTAACATTAGACGTTTTAGAATGTGATTATTTATCGGTTGAGACAAATGAATTACAAAATGTTAATTTCTATCCAAATCCTATAAAAAATACTTTTACCGTTACAGGAATTGAAAGTGGAGATTTTCAAATTGAAATTCTTTCTCTTGAAGGAAAAACCATTTATAAAAAGAGTTTGAATAACCTCGAGAAAATAGATGCTTCTCATTTTCCAAGTGGGATTTATTTGGGTGTTATTTCTAATAAAAATCTACAAAAAACAGTGAAGTTGGTTGTAGAATAGATAGTTCGTTTTATCTTTTCCAAAATCTTCCATTTAATTATTTAGCTAAAAGAATTAGATTAAATAATAAAAGTCTAAACTATTTTGGTTTATTTTTCGTTGACAATTTATAATTGTAAAGTCAAATAGATTAAAATAGCATTAACTTTGTATTATATGAACAAAAAAAGGTTGTTCAATATAGTTAAATGGATTTCCATTGTGGTGGTTTCGATTATGCTGATCATGAGCGGATTGATTCTTGTTTTTAAAGAAAACATCAAGGCTTATGCGGTAGAAGAGGGGAATAAATACCTCAATAAACGTTTGCATATTGGATATATGGATGTTGGGATTTGGAATACATTTCCCAGCATGTCCATTTCTTTTGATGATGTTTTGGTTTTCAGTCGTTTTGATACCTTACAAACACTCGATACTGCAATCTATGCCGAAAAAATGATTCTAAAATTTAATCCTTTTGACTTTTTTAAGGGTGAATACAATGTAAAACAAATTGATGTTAAAAAGGCAAAGATAAACTTAACTATTCTTGAGGATGGAAGGGTTAATTACGATTTTTTAAAACCCAAAGAGGATGAATCTGCTTCTTCTTTTCATTTTGATTTAGAAAGAATCAACCTCATTAATGCAGATTTTTCATATAAAAACGAGTTGACAGACCAATTTTATGCTGGATTTTTTAATGATTTAGCACTCAACGGCTCTTTTACTGAAAAACAATTCATTTTAGATGCTGAAACTACATTTGACATTCAATCGATTCAAAACAAAGCACTGACCTTGATTGAAAATCAATCCGCTAAATGTAAGGTCAAAATTCAAATGGATCAAATTAACAATGTGTTTGAAATTGTATCGGCCGACTTAGCGGTTAACAATTTGCCTTTCGCCATTCGTGGTAAGGTAAGTGGTGATAGCTTGGATTTTTATATAGGAGCAAAAAACCTTTCTTTGCTTGATGTTGCTAAAAACTTTTCCCTGAATGAACTTGAGTTGGTACAGAAGATAAAGGGGACAGGATTGGTGAATTTTGAATTAACAATTGACGGAAAAACAAGTAAACCTGCTTTTGAAGCAACATTTGGAGTTGTCGATGGTAGCCTAAGCGATAAAGGATTCTCAGTTTCTGACATCAATTTAGAGGGTAAATATTCCAACGGTGTAAAAGGTAGAAAGGAAGAACTTTCAATTTCCAAACTTCAATTTTTAACACTTAACGAGGTGTTTGACGGACGATTATCTGTTAGTGACTTTCATGAGCCGAGATTAGTTGGCCACGCAAATGGAAAAATTGATTTATTAGTCTTACATCGTCTTTTTGGACCGTTCGATATGGATGAACTATTAGGGGAAATAGAAATTAATGGAAAATTTGATGTTCGGTTTTTGGGAGAAGAAAGGTCTCTTCAAAATTTGGCAATAAACACCTTTCAATCTCAGTTGAACCTGCAAAACATCCAAGTGAAATTCAAAAATGACAATCGAATTATCCAAGTACAAAACGGAAATATCAACATCAAAAATCAATACGCTAAAATCGAAGATTTATCTCTTCAATTAAATAATTCTCAGCTAGAAATTAATGGAGAATTGAATAGAATTGCAGATTATTTTAATAAAAAAAACAATCTTGATGTAAATGTTGCCATTAAAAGTGAAGCTATTTATGTTGCAGACTTATCTTCTACTGAAAAACAGGAAGAACAAGAGAAAGTCAGAGATTGGTTACTGCCCAATGATATTGCAGGAAGTGTAACCGTTGATTTAGGGAAAGTTGATTATAGCAACCATACGTATTCCGATATTTCTGGTCGCTTAACTTTTGGAGAGCATCGATTGATTTTCAATAACTTAAATGGAGTTGTATCGGGTGCTAAAGTCAGCGGTGGACTGGTAATTTTCGAGGAAAAACCAATGGTTTTAGATGTAGAAACGACGCTGACGTCAAATAACATTGATTTAAAGCCAATTATGAAAGAGTGGAACAATTTTGAACAAAACGTAATTACCGAAAAAAACATTTCAGGTCGAGCAAAAGTGTTTCTGTACTTTAAAGGTCCTTTTGACTTATTTGAAGAGGGATTAGACATGAATAAAATCGAGGTTCTAGCAAGGATTGGAATTCAAGACGGAGAGCTAAAAAACGTAGAGTCTTTCAAAGGAATTACCAAAAGTTTAAAAGAATCGGCTGCTAAATTGGTGTTGAATAAGCGAAGAATTAATTCTTTTGAAGAACGATTACTAAATTTAAAGTTTGATGATTTTCAAAATGAGTTTACCGTAAAAGAAGGGGTTTTAACAATTCCCAACATGACAATAAAATCAAACGCTCTGGACCTCACTTTAGAAGGGACACATTCTTTTGATAACGCAATAAATTACGGATTTAATTTTAGGTATAGAGAGTTAAAAGGCAACAAACAATCGGAATTTGGAGGTGTGATTGATGATGAAACGGGGTTTAGGATTTTTCTTCGTATGACTGGGTCGATTGATAATCCGAATTTTGCATGGGATAGAGAAGCCAAAAGAGCATTGAAACAAGAGGAGAGAGAACAAGCGAGAGAAGATTTCAAGAGCGTTCTAAAACAAGGTTTTAATATTAACAAGGAAGACACAACCATTTCCGATTATACTTCACCACAAAAAACAGAAGACGAGATAATTATGGATTTTGGGAATGAAAGCCCAAAACAAGAAGAACCTGAAAAAGAAAAAACGGGTTTGGGTCGTAAAATCGACAAATGGAAAGAGGAGAAGAAGGAACAAGAACAACCTGTTTTTGAATGGGAATAATGCTTTTCCTACCCTTTTTGGATTAAGGGACGAATCAAATGTTCCAATCCGTTTACTTTTATTTCGTAAATTAAATGCAATTGTTGACCTAATTTTCCTCGTGGAAAACCTTTGTTTCGATACCAAACAATATAAAACTCTGGCAAATCGATGAGGTATTTTCCTTTAAATTTACCATAGGGCATTTTTGTATTAGCTAATTCTATGAGTTGTTCGTTGGGTGACTTTTGATTCATGTATTTTATTTGATGTAAATATAATAATCTAGTCGTGATTCTTTTTATATGCCCAATAAAACACCTGAGGAAGCACTGTAAGAGATAAAATCATGCAAATCAACAATCCGCCAACAATCATAATGGCCAACGGTTTCTGAATTTCTGATCCCATTCCTGAGGAAAGTGCTGCGGGAAGTAATCCCAATGAACCCATTAAGGCAATCATAACAATTGGTCGAATACGGTCATAAACACCTTTCTTAATGGCATCTTTGAGGTTCATTTTTTGCATATTTTCTTTCATCACGGCAATCAAAATGATACTGTTTATTGTGTTTACTCCAAACAGAATGATAAATCCAATACCCGCTGAGATACCGAATATAGTTCCAGTTACCCAAAGAGAAATAAATCCACCAACAAATGCATAAGGAATTGTTCCCGCAGCGATGAGCGTGTCTTTAATTGATCCAAAGTTGAAGTATAGAAGGAACAATATCAACAACAATACCGCAGGAACAATAACCGCTAACTGAGCTGTTGCACGTTCTTTACTTTCAAATTCTCCTGCCCAAACAACTTTGTTTTCTTTAGGAATGTCAACATTATTAGCTACTTGTTCTTTTGCCTCTGCAATTGTGTTTCCTAAGTCTCTTCCATTTACACTAAATCCTACTGCGATGTATCTGCTACTACCTTCTCGATAAATAAATGTAGGACCTGTAATATAGCTGATGGTTGAGATTTCTCTCAATGGCACTTTTGTTCCTAACTCCGTAGGAATAAGAATGTCACCGATTTTTTCATCATCATCACGGTATTCTTTTGCAAATCGAATTCGCACATCAAAAATGCGGTCTTCTTCATAAAATGATGTCGCCGCACTTCCGCCTATTGCCATTTCAATAACGGCTTGTGCGTTCGACATGTCCACTCCGTAACGAGCCATCTTGTGGTCGTGAAGTTGAATGCGGAGCTCAGGCAACCCAATGTTGCGATATACGTTCAAATCTTCAATTCCTTCTACGTCTTTGATGGCGTCTGCTACTTCGTCGGCATACCTTTCGAGTTCAAACAAATCATTTCCAAAGACCTTCACAACCAAAGAACTTTTTACACCTGCTACGTATTCTTCCACATTGTCTTGAATTGGTTGACTAAACCCAAAAATTATCCCGGGATAAGTTTGTAGTTCTTGCCGCATTTTATCTACGAGTTCATCTTTTGACAATTTGCTTTTCCACTCTTTTTCAGGATGAAGCTGAATATGAAATTCAATATTGAAAAATCCTGTCGGGTCGGTTCCGTCATTGGGTCTTCCGACTTGGTTTAAAACGAATTTTACTTCTTCAAAACTTCTGATTTTGTTCTTCATTTCTTTTGCCAAACGGGTAGATTCCCCAAGATTCACACTATTTGGAAGTGTGGCTCTTACATACAATGCTCCTTCGTTCAGTTTCGGGATAAACTCTGTTCCATAATTCATAAAATGGATTCCGCATAAGACAATCAGAGCGACAAAACTAAAAATGGCTAGTTTTTTTCTGCGTTCACTCCACAAAAACATTTTGTACATCGTATTTTTGGAAAACCTCGATATGAAGTTTTCTTTTTCAACAATGTTTTTACGAAGTAAAAAGCGACACATTACGGGAACGTAGGTAATACTCAAAATCAGAGAACCTAAAAGGGCATATCCCAATGTGAATGCTAAAGGAGAGAACATTTTCCCCTCCACTTTTTGGAAAGAGAAAATCGGTATAAGTGCCACAATCAGAATAATTTGTGCAAACACAATATATCCTGCGACATTTCCTGCACTTTTTTTAATCAACCCTGATTTTGACATTTTATTAAAAACGGGCATTCCCACTTTTTCAGCTTTTTTACTCATTGCCACAAAAACAGACTCCACAATGACGAGTGTTCCTTCTAACAGTAATCCGAAATCAATTGCACCCATAGAGATGAGGTTGGCAGGCAACCCTTGAATGCGTAGCATGATAATTGCAAATAAGAACGAAAGAGGGATAACTGAAGCCACAATAAATGTCGTTCGCCAGTTATATAAAAATACAAATACAACAATAGAAACAAATAAAATTCCTTCTATGATGTTTTTTGTAACCGTGCTTACCGTTGCATTAACCAATTCTGTTCGGTCGATAAAAGGCTCTATTTTTACGTCTTTTGGGAGAATCGTGTTGTTTAATTCTTCTATTTTTTCTTTTAAACGAGGAATTACATCTCCGGGATTTTCGCCACGAAGCATAATTACTACACCTTGTACTAAGTCATCTTCGTCTTGTAAACCTACTTGTCCCAGCCTGGGTTTTGCCGAAATTTCTACTTCTGCAACATGCTTTACCAAAACAGGCGTGTTTCCACGAACTTCTATCAAAATATTTTCAATATCTTCTACGCTTTCCAACAGACCAACTCCTCGAACTACATAGGCTTGTGAACCTCTTTCAATTACATCACCTCCAACATTGACGTTACTTTTTGATACAGCTTCATATACTTCCAAAGGTGATAAATCGTAATTTGCCAACTCGGTAGGATTGATTTTGATTTCGTAAATTTTTTCTTCACCACCAAAACTTACAATGCTTGCTATTCCAGGAACGGAAACCAATTCGCGTTCGATTACCCAGTCTTGAATTGTAGTAATTTCTTTAATTGGTCTGTTACTCCGTATCACATATCGAAATATTTCTCCTGTTGCTCCATACGGAGGTTCTATTTCTGCATCTGCTCCATTCGGTAAGTTAACACCTTGTATGCGGTTGGCAGCATATTGTTGCGCATAAAAATCATCAACTCCGTCATCGAAAATAACAGTAACAACAGATAAACCAAATAAGGAAATTGAACGAACTTCCGTTTTTTTAGGAATGGTGTTCATTTGTTTCATTATTGGAAGCGTAACAAATTTTTCAACTTCCTCTGCACTTCGCCCTTGCCATTGGGTAATGATTCTAACTCGTGTATTAGTTACATCTGGAAAAGCCTCAATAGGTGTGTTTTTTAAACTAATAACTCCAACTATCACCAACAAGCCAGTAAGGAAAAAAATGATGATTGAGTTTTTTAATGAAAAAGCAACTATATTTTGAACGAATTTTTGCATTTTTATATAAGAAATTAATCGTTATTGATGGCTTCAAAAATCAAAAGATGGTTTTTGGTAATTATCTTTTCATTTTCTTCTAATCCACTTTCAATATATGTTACTCCATTCCCCTTTGTAAAGAGTGTTACTTCGCGAGCTTCTATTTGGCAATCATCTTTATAAACCAAAACATAATTTTTATCGTTAAAGAAGACCAAACTCGCTGTAGGAACTGCTACTCTGTATAGGTTTGTTTTTTTGAGTGCATCGATGTCAGCAATCATTCCTGGCTTTAATTTGAGGTCATTGTTTTCTAATACAATTCTTGCTTTTAGCACTTTTGCATTTTCGTCTAAAACTTGCGAAATAGCACTAACTTCACCTTTAAAAACTTCATCAGGATATGAAAGTGTTTTTATTTCTACTTCCATTCCTTGGTGAATATCCGCAATGTCAGTAGCGTAAATGTTTGCCATTACCCAAATATTACTTAGGTTTGATATGGAAAAAAGCGGTTCACTTCCGCTTGTAACTGTTGTACCAGAATTGATGTTTTTATCTGTAATAATTCCTGAAACGGGTGCTTTAATTTGAAATGTGTTTTTATTACTACTGGCGCTATATAAACTTAAATTGCTGGTTATTTGTTGTTTTTTGGCTTCTAAAATCTGAAGTTTGTTTTGAGTTTCCACTAAGTTTTTGTTGGATGAAACTCCATCTTCAAACATTTGTCTTTGAGCCTCAAGGTCTATCTTGGCAACTTCGATTTCAGCATTTAACGTGTATAATTCTGCCCTAAGTGCGCTTAACTCTGCACTTTGTAATTCAGCCAACACTTGTCCTTTACTTACTTCATCGCCTAATGAAAAATAAGTTTTTGAAACAATTCCATCTACAAGGCTGACAAAGTTGATTACTTGATCGGGATTGGATTTAATACTTCCTGTTAGATGAACCCGCATAACAACCGATTGTTTTTTGGTGGTTGAAAACTCAACAATATTTTTTGTCTTTTCATCCAAGCAAAATTGTTCTTTTTGAAGCGGTTTCAGGTCTTCTTTGTCTTTACAGCCAAAAATAAGACCAGCAAGCAATATGAGTAATAAATATTTTTTCATTTTTATTGTTTGAAAATTATAGATCCTTCCCTAATGTATAATTGAGTTCCTCAATTTTTAAATTGACATTTTTTTGTGCTTCTAAAATGATTTTTTTGTTGTTTAAATATGCGTCCATAAAGTCAAAGTACTCAAACATACTTATGTTTCTTGATGTAAAGTTTTTGGTATAATTATCTAACAGCAAATCCAAACTCGTTTCGTAATCGGGTTCAATTTTATTCAGAAAATCGATCGCTTGTTGTAAAGATTGATAAGAGAGAACAATTTCATTTTCAATGGAAAGAATGGTTTGATTTTTATTGATTTCTGCCTGTTTAATCCCAATTTCTGCTTTTTTGATTCCTCCTTTATTTCTGTTAAATATGGGTAAATCAAAGGAAACACCAAACCCAACAAAATCTAGCATTGTACTACCATTTCTGTCATAATTTATCCCGAAAGTTAAATCTGGAACTCGCTGGGCTTTCTCGTAGATTAATAATTTATCGAAATATTCTTGATGCAAAAGAGCCAATCTATATTCTGGTCGATTTTCCTTTCCCTTTTCTAATATTTGTTCAAGAAGTAAGGATTGATAGAATTGCGTATCAATAAGGAAATCATCATCTGTTATTTCAATAGTGGTTGCAGCACTTGTTCGAAGTAATAAATTTAATTCTTTTTGAATTTCATTGGTTTCTTGCAAAAGGCTTGAAATTTCTTTGCTGATTTCCAATTCCTGAGCCTTTAATCGAATATATTCTGCTTTTGGAATATTGCCACTTTCTAATTGATTTTTGTAAGCATCGGTTAATTTTACGACGTTTTCAATTAGATTTTGGTAAATTTTTATTGATTGTTGTAAGAATTGTAAATCAATTAACTTGCTTCTTAATTCAATCTTTAGGTTTCGTAATAAATCCTCAAAGTATTGTTCTGCCATTGAAACATCAACCTGCTCCAAAGCAATTAGTTTTTTGCGCTTGCCCGCAGTTTGAATTAACTGATTGATTTCAAAAGCAATTTGCTGGTCTCTCCCAAAATTTCCAAAAAATGGGGGAGAAGGTTCCACTCCAGTTGTCTTCCAAAGATTGACTTCGCTAATTGAAAATTCTGGATTTGGCCATAATCTTGCTTGTATTACCTCAGCTTTTTGACTTTGAATATTGAGTTTTTCCGAGATTAACAAAAGGTTATTTTGCAAAAATATCGTTTCTGCCTCTGTACGAGATATTTTAAGTGTATCTTGTGCATGCAACAGCAAACCGAAGTACACAAATAAACACATAAAAAGGGCTTTCCTCATTTTAAAAATTTTCATTACTGCAAAAATGAGGGAATCGACCTTAAAATATGCTTAAAGGATATAAAATTTGGCTTAAACCTTATACAAATTCATAAGTCTTTTGTAACAGAGTTCTAATTATTAATTTAAAAACTTCACAAGGAAAATGTTTTCTGCGTTTCCACTTGAATGATATTTAATTGTGGCGTTGTGAATAGAAAAAATTCTTTGTGAAAGCACTAATCCCAATCCAAAGCCCTGATGATTTTTGGAGTTTTCTCCTCTAAAAAAATGGGAAAACAAAAACCTTTGTTCATTATCTGGAATAGTTTTTCCCGTATTAGAAATAAGAACAACCAAACCGTTTGAGGTATCATTGAATGTGATTTTTGCTTTTTTGTTATCTGAATAATGGATGGAATTTAAAAGTAAATTCAAAAATGCTTGTTTGAACAAACCTTCGTTCGCATTTATGTTTAGCACATTTTCATCAAAATTATGGGGAATAAAATTCACTTCAAAATTAAAGTCAGGATACAACGTGTTTAGCTCCGAAACACAATTAAAAACAATATCATCAATTCGAACGGATGTTTTAGCAATTTCTTGTCCTGCCTGTATTTTTGAAATTTGAAGCAATACATTGATGATGTTTCCAAGTGACTTTGCTTTTTGAATTTGTTGATGAATTTCTGATTTTACAATTTTTATATCATTCTGTTTTTCAATTTTCTCAAGTTCAGAAACCAGAATAGCAATGGGGGTTTTTAACTCGTGAGAAATATGCTGAATACTGTGTTTTTGAAAAAGAAAAGCATCGTTTGTTCGCTTTATAAGTTCATTAAATTTATCGGTAAGGTTTTTTAATTCGGTAGTTGTGGTTTTAAACGTCAAAGGTCCATTATTTTCTTTGCTAAGGTCGTAATCTCCAATTTTTTTTGTTAATTCTGAAATTGGTTTAGAAATAATGTTGGACAAGTATAGAGAAATTAAGACAACAATCACAACAATGGCGATAAAGATTCCAATGAGTACATTTTGAAGGAAATCCTTTTTTGAGTAACCAAAATAATCGTACGCTTTACTGACACCATAATAACCTTTGTTGTTGTTTTCTACATAAACCCCGATTAAATCGTATCCATTTTCTTTAGTTTCAATCCAGTCGTTTGAAACAGACAGCTTGTTAAGCGTCGAACTAGCTTTTAAAATGTCAAGACTGTCAATACTGGAAAAGATGAGGTTTTTATTGTGGTCATAAATTAACATTTTTTCGTCATAGAAGTCGTGAATGTCTTGTTTGTCAAGTAATAGAGAAACTTCTGCGCTTATTTTATTAAACTCATCAATGAGTCCGATGGTATGTTTAATTTTGGAGTATTGTTGTTGTTGAAATTCTTCTTCACGGTGTGCTGAAAACAAAATAAAAATAATGGCAAGTGACACGGCGGAAATCAAAATCACGGTGCTTGAAAAGTAAATGAGTGTTTTATTTCTTATTTTCATTCTGTATCAAAATAATATCCATAACCGATTTTGGTTTTGATGGAATTCTTCCCGAATGGTTTGTCAACTTTGTTTCTTAAAAAATTCACATACACCTCAATGGTGTTTGTATTAATATCGAGTGATGTTCCCCAAATCTCTTTTATTAAATCGTTTTTTGATACAATTTCTCCAGGATTTTCACAAAGTTTTAAGAGAATTTGATACTCTCTTGGCGTAAGTTTGATTTCTTGGTTTTGCCTTAATACCTTTTTTTGAGATGTGTTTATGATAACATCGGAGGTTTTTACAAACTTTTTGGAATTGTTGATTTTGTTTCGACTTCTTTTAATCAGAGATTTTACGCGCATAACCAATTCTTTCATAAAGAAAGGTTTGGTGAGATAATCATCTGCGCCACTGTCAAATCCTTTAATTTTGTCTTCGAGCTCATCAAATGCCGTAAGCATAAGAACAGGCGTTTGAGAATCATATTCCCTAAATTCCTTGCACAAATCAAAACCGTTTTTCTTTGGTAAGTTGACGTCCATTATTACACAATCGTATGACTCCTTTTTTAGAAGCCTTGCCGCTAAGAAACCATCAAATGCACTTTCAATAATGAATCCTTCAGCTATTAATGCTTCGCAGATGTTTTTATTAAGTGTAGCTTCATCTTCTATAACCAAAACCCTCATAGATACAAAGATAAGACTTTTCTCTTTAATCAAACTCAGGCTAAAAACATCTATTGATTCTGAATGAAGTAGTTTGAAGAATCTTTTTTAAATGTACACTGGGTTAATTAAAATGAAATTATGTATTTTTGAAAAATGCAAAAGTTGCTTCTTACAACAGATCAAAATGTTCCCATTGAAGTTGAATTGGCTACTATTGGTCAACGCCTCTTAGCCACATTCATAGACGTAATCTTTATGGGGATTTATTTTTATATAATGATTCTCATACTTACTTTTGGATTTGCACGAAGTTTTGATGTTTTCGACCCAAGAAGTTATGATATATGGCTGTTTATGTTTGTTTTCATCGTGTTTTTGCCTTTTATACTTTACACACCCTTAACAGAATTTTTATTTAAAGGTCAAACGATTGGAAAGAGATTATTGGGATTAAGGGTTATGAAATCAAATGGAGAGAATGCTTCTTTTAAAGATTATTTTACCAGATGGTTGTTCCGACCGATGGAAGTATATTTTATACTTTTTGCTATGGAAGGACTTGGTTTAATCTTTTTGTTTTCCTCCTTCTTCTTCGATACATTAATTGGTTCTATCTCTTTAAAAAATCAACGTATTGGCGATTTTATGGCAAACACAGTTGTTTTAAAGATAAAACCTACAACACACTACTCTGTTAGTGATATTCTCGCAATGAAAAGCCAAGAGGGGTTCACAGCTGAATATCCAGAAATTACGATTTATACAGACGAGGACATGATGCTTGTAAAAAATGTGATTAATAGAGTAAAAACATATCGAAATCAGGAGTCTAAAGATTTGGCGATTCAATTGGCAGATAAAATTGCAGAAGACTTAAAACTGGAGAGTCCACCACCTAAAAAGATGAAGTTTTTGGAAACTATTCTGAATGAATATGTTGTTTTAACAAGATAAATAATGAGCAAATTGTACGTGGTTCCAACGCCGATTGGAAATATGGAAGATATTACATTAAGAGCTTTAAGGATTTTAAAGGATGTAGAATATGTACTGGCGGAAGACACAAGAACTACGGGAAATCTTCTAAAACATTATGATATTTCTCAACCTTTAAAGTCTTATCACATTCACAATGAACATAAAGCGTTAGATAGCATTGTTGAATTGATAGAAACTTCTGATTCTGTGGCTTTAGTTTCTGATGCTGGAACGCCCGCTATTTCTGACCCGGGATTTTTACTCATCCGCGAATGTATTAGGCGTGATATTGAGGTGATTTGTTTGCCAGGCGCTTCTGCCATTATTCCAGCAATTGTTGGAAGTGGTTTTCCCGTTGACTCTTTTGTTTTCGAAGGATTTTTACCTCATAAAAAAGGAAGACAAACAAAATGGAAAGCAATCGCAGAAGAAAAAAGGACTGTCGTCCTCTATGAATCGCCACACAGGTTGCCAAAAGCCCTTAAAGAGATAGAAGAATTTGTAGGCAAAGAAAGAAGGATTTGCGTGGCAAGAGAAATTTCTAAAATTCACGAAACATACCACCGAGGAACAGTCTCTGAATTAATTCAATATTTTAACGAAAATAAACCATTGGGAGAAATTGTGATTGTGATTGAAGCGATGAAATAATTTGTTTAAACTATCCTAAACGGTCATCTTTTAGCCTAAGCGGTTTTATGAAATAAAAATAAAATTGAATAATTGATTAACAAAATTTCTTACATTTTCCTTCTTTTTTCTTCATTTTTTTGTTATATTACCCATTATCAATAAAAACAAATTGAATGATAGAAATCCAAAAATGGGATGATAAAAGTCCAATGTCAACACAAAAATTTGAAGAAATAAACCAATTTTTATACAAGTATTTACAGGAATATGGTGATCCAAAAGAAGATATAGCTAACGCAATGTGCTATTCTTTAAATGAAAACAAAAAAGAAACAAGCGGTTTTGTTCTGGCTGCATATAGTAACAACGAAATTGTTGGTGCAGCTGTAATTAATGAAACAGGAATGGGCGGTTATATTCCAGAAAATATTTTGGTTTATATCGCTACACACGCTCAACACCGGGGAAAAGGTATAGGAAAATCACTAATGGAAGCCACTATTCAAAACTGTAAAGGCGCAATTGCTTTGCATGTTGAACCAGATAATCCTGCAAAAAAATTATATGAAAAAATTGGATTTAAAAATAAATATCTCGAAATGAGATATATTAAATAAAATTATGGCTTATATAACGTTAAATAAAAATAAACTAAAACACAATTTTGACAAACTCACAGATTTTTTTAATGAAAAAAACATCGAATGGTCTGCTGTAACCAAAATATTGTGTGGAAACAAATTATTCCTTAAAGAGGTAATCAACTTGGGAATTACAAATTGTTCAGACTCGCGAATATCAAACTTAAAAAAAATTAAAGAAATCAACCCAGAGTCTCAAACACTTTATATCAAACCACCAGCAAAAGGTGCAATCAGAGATGTTGTAAAGCATGCAGATATCAGCTTAAACACGTCCAAATACACAATAAAAAAACTTTCTGAAGAAGCACAAAAACAAGGAAAAACACACAAAATCATCATTATGATTGATTTAGGAGAACTCCGCGAAGGTGTAATGAGAGAAGACTTTATTCAATTCTATGAATCTATTTTTCAACTTAAAAACATTGAAGTAATTGGACTCGGGACCAATTTGTCATGCCTCTACGGTGTTTTACCTAATTCAGACAAATTAATTCAATTATGTTTATACAAACAGCTAGTTGAATATAAATTTAACCGTAATATCAAGTTTATTTCTGGAGGCTCTTCAGTTACAATTCCAATGGTTGAACAAGGCATTTTGCCAAAAGGCGTTAATCATTTTAGAATTGGAGAAACACTGTTTATGGGAACAAATGTTTATGATGGAAAGCCATTTAAAACATTGAAACAGAATGTATTCAAACTATATGCCGAAATCATTGAGTTGTATGAAAAACCCATCGTGCCAAGCGGAGAAATGGGCGCAAATTTAGAAGGTGAAGTCATTGACTTTGACGATGATGATATTGGAAAAACATCCAATAGGGCACTCATCGATATTGGAATTTTAGATATTGATGTAGATCATCTTGATACAACAGACTCAAGTATCGACATTGCTGGTGCAACTTCAGATATGATTGTACTCGATATTGGCGATAATATCAACAAATACAAAGTAGGAGATGCCGTCGAATTTACAATGGATTACATGGGAATTGTTCGGATAATGAATTCTAAATATATCGAAAAAAAAGTGGTTTAACCTTTTATTTATGATAAAAACGATGTAATTGAAGCGTTATAGATTAAGGTATCAATTAAAAAACAAAATTTCCATTGGTTTTTCTCAAATTAAATTCTACTTTAGACAAATTAAATTCAAAATGCTATTATGGAAGGTTGGACAGCAAGTCATTATGCATTGCTCGGTTTTATGATTTTAATTTCAATATTTGGAATTGGAATTTTGTTTTTGAGTATAAATTCTCGTAAAAAAAGGCGAAAAAAGAAATAAGAAGGCATGACATTATCTACAATAGATTATCTAATAATTTTTGTCTTTTTAATCGTCATTCTCGTTGTCGGTATTGGTGTTTCTAAAAAATCGGGTAAAAGTAGTACAGAATATTTTCTTTCTGGCAGAAATATGCCATGGTGGTTGTTAGGTTTCTCAATGGTGGCAACAACTTTTTCAACAGATACTCCTAATTTTGTAACAGATGTTGTTAGAAGTGATGGGGTTTCTGGGAATTGGATTTGGTGGGTGTTTCTTTTGACAGGACTTCTTACTGTTTTTATTTACGCAAAACTTTGGAGAAAATCGAATGTAAAAACTGATATGGAGTTCTACGAAATCCGATATGGTGGCAAACCCGCTCGTTTCCTCCGTGGTTTTAGGTCTCTTTACTTGGGATTGGCATTTAATGTTTTAGCAATGTCTGGCGTTACCTTGGCAGCGATAAAAGTTGGACAAGTGATGTTGGGCGCATCGTCCATACATATTGTTCTAATTGCTGGCGGAGTAACAGTATTGTTTAGTGCTATTGGAGGATTCCGAGGCGTTATTTATACAGATTTTATTCTGTTTTTTGCGGCAATGGCAGGGGCAATCGCCGCTGCATTTTATTTGGTAAACCTTCCTGAGGTTGGTGGATTATCAGCGATGTTTACCAATGAAAATGTAATTGATAAAATGGATATTCTTCCAGATTGGAGCGAAAAAGAACAGTTGTTAGGAATTTTAATTATTCCTCTTGCTGTACAATGGTGGAGTTCTTGGTATCCTGGTGCTGAACCTGGAGGTGGTGGATACATTGCTCAAAGAATGTTGGCGGCAAAAAACGAAAACCATGCTGTTGGGGCTACCTTGTTCTTTAATGTGATGCACTATGTTTTACGACCTTGGCCGTGGATTTTGGTAGCGTTGGCATCATTAATTGTTTTTCCAGATATCGCTAGTTTACAAGCAGCATTTCCAAACGTAGAAGAAAGTAAATTGGGACATGATTTGGCATATTCTGCTATGTTAACCTTGTTGCCTGCAGGATTATTGGGGCTGGTTTTGGCTTCTCTTGGCGCTGCTTATATGTCAACTATCTCAACACACCTAAATTGGGGTTCATCTTACATCGTAAATGATTTCTATAAACAACAGATTAATAAAAATGCTTCCGAAAAAGAGTTGGTAAATGTGGGACGTATTTCGACAGTTATTTTAATGGTTATCAGCGCACTCGTTGCTTTATATCTACAAAATGCAAAACAACTTTTCGATATCATTATAATGTTTGGTGCAGGAACAGGACTTGTTTTTCTCCTTCGCTGGTTCTGGTGGAGAATTAATGCGTGGAGCGAAATTACCGCAATGTTTGTTTCTGGAATTGTTTCTATTCTTTTTAGTTTTACCCCTATTGGAGATTGGCTTTTTGGATCAACATCCATTGATGGTATTGTAGAAGCTGGAATATTTGAGTCGTGGCTTCGCTATCCAATATTGGTGTTAGTTACCACAGTTTGTTGGATTGTCGTAACGTACATAACACCAAAAGAGAGCAATCAAGTGTTGTTTGATTTCTATCGTAAAATCCAACCAGGAGGTCCGGGATGGAAAAAGGTTTTAGATGATGCTGAAAAGGAAAATGTAAAGGTAGTTACTTCTAATGAACCGTGGTCTGTTCCCTATGGAGTCGCCGCTACAATTGTTGGAACAATCGTAATTTATTCTGCCCTGTTTGGAATTGGCAAACTTATTTATAGAGAATACTTGGCAGGAACAATATTTATGTTGATCATGATTGTTTTTGGAATTATTCTTCTAAAAATCTGGAATAAATTAAAAGGAAAAGCATTCTAAACATTTACACCAATTTTTCTTTTTGTTTTCAATAATAATCGATATTATCCGTATTTTTACAAAAAAACAAATGAAATTAGCAATTGTTGGCGTAACGGGAATGGTTGGTCAGGAAATGATTAACGTTTTGGAAGAATTACACATACCGGTAACTGAATTAATACCCGTTGCCTCGGAGAAAAATGTTGGAAAATCAATCCAATTCAATGATAAAGAATATAAAATTGTTTCACTTGACGATGCTTTAAAAATGCAACCCGAAGTTGCTTTATTTTCTGCTGGAGGCTCAATTTCTCTTAAATGGGCACCAAAGTTTGCAGATGTAGGATGTCGGGTAATTGATAATTCTTCTGCGTTCCGAATGGACGATGACAAAAAGTTGATTGTTCCAGAAATCAATGGTGATATTTTAACAGAGAAGGATTTTATCATTGCTAATCCAAATTGTTCTACGATTCAAATGTTGGTTGCTTTGGCACCACTTCACGAAATGTACACAATAAAACGTGTGGTTGTTTCTACCTATCAATCCATTTCAGGGACAGGGGCAAAGGCGGTAAAACAAATGGAAAATGAAAGAAAGGGACTAGAAAAAGAAATGGTTTATCCTTACCCAATCGACCAAAATGTTTTGCCTCACTGCGATATTTTTTTAGAAAATGGATACACAAAAGAAGAAATGAAACTCATTAATGAAACACATAAAATCTTAGACCCAAACATTGCTGTTACTGCTACAGCAGTTCGTGTTCCCGTGCAAGGTGGACATTCTGAATCGATTAATGTGAGTTTTGAAAATGATTTTTCTTTGGAAGACATCCGATTGCGTTTATATTATACACCTGGCGTAAAAGTACAAGATAACCCAGAAGCCAACCTTTACCCAATGCCTCTTTTTGCGAAAGGGAAAAATGATGTTTTTATCGGACGATTGCGCCGTGATGAAAGTCAGGAAAACACTGTAAACATGTGGGTTGTAGCAGACAACTTAAGAAAAGGGGCTGCGTTAAATACAGTTCAGATAATGATAAAAATGTTTGAGTTAGGCATTTTAAAAGTAGAAGACAAGAAAGACCAAATGTGGTTAGACAGAATGATTCGTGTAGATAAACGTTTAGTAAATTTAAGGAAAAATCAAACCCGTCGTAAATAAGTCTAAATTAGAAAAGCTTATTTTGTTGTGTATTCTTTAAAAACATCTTCTAAGGATTTCTCCTCTTTTCTCAATGTAAGAACCAAAACACCTTCCTTTTGTGCGTAATTGGCGATGGTTTTTCTTAGGTCGATGTTTTCAGATGATTTGATTAAGAAAGTTTTATCATTGATTTTTTCAACCTGTTGAACTTGAGGTATTTTAGAAAGCTGATTTCTAGAAACTTCAGATTCAAACTCTACAAAGATTACCTGGCTTTTTTCACTGTTTTGAAGGTCTTGTGTGTTGGCATCTGCCACTAATCGACCGTTGTTAATGATAATTACACGGTCGCAAATTGCCTCAACTTCTTGCATGATATGAGTAGAAAGCATCACCGTTTTTGACGAGCCAATTCTTTTAATCAATTCCCTAATTTCAACCAATTGATTTGGGTCTAAACCAGAAGTAGGCTCATCTAAGATTAATACTTCGGGGTCGTGTATAATAGCCTGAGCCAATCCAACACGCTGACGGTATCCTTTTGACAATGCGCCAGTAATTTTTTTCTGTTCCCGTTGCAATCCAACAAGTTCAATGACTTCTTGTACGCGTTCTTTTATATTTTTAATTTTATAAATCTTCCCAACAAATGCCAAATATTCTTTTACATACATGTCAAGGTAAATTGGGTTGTGCTCTGGTAAATACCCAATTCTTCGGCGCACTTCAAGCGAGTTTTTTTTGATGTCTAAGCCACAAACCTCGATAGACCCTTCAGTAGGAGGAATAAAGTTTGTAATCATCTTCATTGTAGTAGATTTTCCTGCGCCATTTGGTCCAAGGAAGCCAAGAATCTCTCCATTTTTTGCTTCAAAAGAGATGTTATCTACGGCAGCTTGATCTCCGTAATATTTTGTAAGATGTTTAACAGAAATTGACATAATTTATAAAATTATTAGGCGAAGATAAAGGATTATAAAAGTTTTAAGACCTTGTTGGTGTTAAAAGATTAAAAATCAATATTATTCTTTAACCAAATTGTACTTTCCTCCATGGCAGGAATGGTAACCACAGAAAGTTGTTGAAGAGGCTCATACAAAAGAGATTCCTCTTTTAAATCTTTTGTAACAAAACTTCCCCTTTCATCATAAGTTTCTATCAAAACAAGTACGATTGATATGACATACAACACTTTAATTGTTCCAAAAACCAAACCCAACAGTTTGTTTGTCATACTCAATTGCAAAGCTTTTAACATGCTTTCGATTAATTTTCCCAAAAAGAAGATTCCGATAGCAACACCTAAAAACGTAACTGTAAAAGCAACTACTGGCAGATATTTTCCTTCAATTTCTAGTTGACCCCTTAGCCAGTTTGCTGTCCAATCGGAAAAATTCACACTGATGTAAATCCCAACCAAAAGGGCAAGAAGCGAAAAAATTTCAACAACAAGCCCTTTTTGAAACCCTTTCCATGCTGCATAAGCTAGTGGAATAATAATAACGATATCAATCCAGCTTATACTCATTCGATATTTGTAAATACTTGTTGAATATCATCATCCTCTTCGATTTTATCCAGTAATTTTTCAATTTCTACCATTTGCTCCTCATTAAGCGATACGGATGAGGTTGGAAATCGTTTTAAACTTGATGTATGAACGTCGATTTTTTTCTCTTCTAAAGCTGTTTGTAATGTACCAAAACTTGTGTAATTACCATAAATAACGATTCCATCCGTCTCTTCGTCTTTCTCTATTTTTTCTACTCCAGCATCAATTAGTTCAAGTTCAAGCTCTTCTAAATCAAGGGCTTCAGCGTTTTCTTTTTTTATTTCAAAAACCGCTTTTCTATCAAACATAAACTCAATGGAGCCATTTGGAACGACTTGGCCGTCGGCTTTGTTAAAATAAGACTTGACATTTGCAATTGTTCGAGTAGGATTGTCTGTTGCGCATTCAATGTAAACGAGAACGCCATGCGGAGCTTTCCCTTCATAGTCAATTAATTGATAATTTTCTGCATCTTTTGCCACAGCCCTTTTAATGGCCCTGTCAATATTGTCTTTCGGAACATTGTGTGCCTTGGCATTCTGTATCGCAGTTCTTAATGTAGCATTCATATCGGGATCAGTTCCTCCTTCTTTAGCCGCCATTGTAACTGCTTTCAAAAGTTTTGGAAAAACCCTTGACATCATTCCCCATCTTTTCTCTTTTGACGCTCTTCGCGCCTCAAATGCTCTTCCCATTATATTAAATTATAAAAATTACTGTTCAAATTTAACGGTTTTTTCAAATTTAATGGTTTTTTCATAATAATTCGATAAATCAAAATGTGATTTTATAAAATCTCTGTAAATTTAAAGGCTCTTCCTAATATAACGAAAAACTAAAGTTAGGAATCCAAGAATGGGTTGTTTTTGTTTAAAAAATAAGTAAAAAATTTTTTTTGGAACGAGAAATTGCCATATCTTTGTAATGCTATATTTCATAGCAATGTTAGGTTTCATAAGTAGTAGTGTTTATTAAAGATGGCAACGCCCGTTGCCATCTTTAATTTTTTATACCCCTTATTTTTCCAAATCATACACTTTTTCATCGAAACGATTCACATATAAAATTTACCGCTCATACTAAGTCGGCGTGTTTGTGGATAAATATTGAGGGGCATCTTTAAATCAGGGTTTTGTTTTATTACTTTTGCAAAAAATCTTTTCCCATGGAGAATAGTAAAACTGAAACAACAAGAGTTTCTCAATTGGCTGAGAATATAATCGGGTCAGAAATCATTAAACTTGCCGCAGAAGTTAAAAGTCTTATTGAAAAAGGTCAAAAGATATACAACTTCACAATTGGTGACTTCAATCCTGAGCAGTTTCCCATTCCAAAAGGTTTTGAAGAGGAAATAATTAAGGCATATCGCCAGAATCAAACCAATTATCCTCCTGCAAATGGAATACTTGAACTAAGAAATGCAGTTTCAAAATTGTTAAAAACCAGGGGAAAGATAAATTATTCTCCAGAAGAGATTGTTGTAATGGGAGGAGCAAGGCCAATTATTTATAGTGTTTATTCCGCCATCGTTGACCCAGGAGATACTGTTGTTTATACTGTTCCTTCGTGGAATAATAACCATTACTCTTACCTTCACCGAGCTAAGTCATATGTTGTTGAGGGTCATCCAAAAAATAACTTTATGCCTTCAGCAGAAGATATTCGTCCCGCAATAGCAGATGCTTCGTTGATTGCCTTGTGTTCTCCTCAAAATCCTACTGGAACTGTATTTACAAAAGAAGGTTTGGAAGAAATTTGTGATTTAATCTTGGAAGAAAATAAAAAACGGAGAGATGAAAGGAAACCTGTTTATTTATTATTTGATCAGATTTATTGGGAGTTAACTATGAATGGAGTTGAACACCATAACCCTGTTGTTTTACGACCAGAAATGAAAAAATATACACTTTTTATCGATGGTTTATCTAAATCTTTATCTTCTACGGGTGTACGTGTTGGTTGGGGATTTGGTCCGAAAGAGGTAATGGACAAGGTCAAATCAATTAACTCTCACATTGGAGCTTGGGCACCCAAAGCGGAGCAAACAGCATTTGCTAACTTTTTAAATGATGGAAATAAATACATAGATTTTATTGATGGCCAAAGAAGCCGTATTTATAATCGATTAAAAGGTTTGTATGATGGAATTCAAACATTAAAATCAGAAGGTTTTTCTGTCGATGCCATTTCTCCACAAGCAGCCATTTATCTAACAATTAAATTTGATTTAAAAGGGAGAATTACGCCAGAAGGAAAAACAATCGAAACAACGGAAGACATTACAAGTTATATCTTAAATGAGGGAAAGTTGGCGGTTGTGCCTTTTTATGCTTTTGGAACATCCAGGGATTCAACTTGGTACAGATTGTCTGTTGGAACGTGCTCAATGGAAGATATTCCTGTGGTTATTTCTAATTTAAGAGAGGCTATGGGTAAACTTTCTTAAGCTAAATCTTCATTTTTAGATTTTTCTGTACAATTGGTGCTTTCAATGATATACAAGGGTCGATTCATTACATTTTTATTAATTCTGCTAATGTATTCCCCTATCACTCCAATAGAAATTAATTGAACCCCGCCAATAAACATAGAACTGATGATAAGGGAGGTCCAACCGGTTATGGTTCTATCTAAAATAAAGTGGGAATAAATAGCGTATAGAATAATGATAAATGATACAAAAGAAATAGTAAAACCTATTTTAGTTACCAATTGTAGTGGCTTGTCAGAAAAGCTAGTAATGCCATCCATTGCAAACCGTAACATTTTACCAATAGAATAGCCTGTTTTTCCATGTTTTCGTTCATCTCTATTGAACAGCACTTCGGTTTGTTTAAAGCCCAACCATGCTATTTGTCCTCGTAAAAATTTATTTTGTTCTGGCATTTGATTGAGATAATTCACCACCTTTTTATCAATAAGCCTAAAATCTCCCGTATCTAAAGGTATGTCAATATCCGTAATTCTTTTCAAGGTACGGTAAAATAGTTTGGCTGTTAATTTTTTAAAGACACTTTCCCCTTTTCTTGATTTTCGTTTGGCATAAACCACTTCATATCCTTCTTTGTATTTAGCATATAAATCGATGATTAATTCGGGAGGGTCTTGTAAATCTCCATCAATAATTACAACAGCTTTGCCATTGGCAGTATCTAAACCGGCTGAAACTGCAATTTGATGACCAAAATTTCTACTAAAATTAATATAGAAAACTCTTGAATCTTGATCAGATAATTTCAATAATTCCAGTAGGGAATAATCTTTACTACCATCGTTTATAAAAATGAGTTCATAATTATTGGAAATTTGAGATATGCTTTTTTGAAGTCGGCTATATAATTCTGGAATAATTTTTTCTTCATTATAAATTGGAACAACTACAGAGATTTCTATATCGTTATTGCTTTTTTTCATATATTTTATATGTTATTATATTTTCTTCGGTGTGAATTACATCATGCTCATAGTGTTCTTCTACATATTGTTTTATATGATTTTGGGATGCAATAGCAATATCTGAAGGATTTAAGTTTTCCCAATTCTTAAACGAAATTTGAGTTCCTTTATCATTTAAAATATTTAAATAAAACAGTTTGTGAGCATTGTATCCGTCATAAAGCAAATATTGATTGTTAAGGTTGTATTTACCTTTAACAGCATCTTTGAGGAAATAACTCATTTCATAAAAATCTTTATCTCTGTTAGGGTTATAGGTTTTATCTAAAATTTTTAGATAAGGCATAATTCCAATGAGAAAAAGAAAAAGAAAAGGTGTTACATTTATTCTAAGACTTTTATTGATGGGTTTTAAATTTCTTAATAAGTCAAATATGTAATATATGAAATTGGTAATTATGATAGCTAAGAAAGGGTAGAGCGGAACATCATACCATTCTAGTTTGGTTTGAGAATTAGAAATTACTAAAAAGAAAGTACTTACCATTAAAAAGGAGAACAAAGTTAACCGATTCATCTTTTTGTTTTTAATTAAAAAACCAATTAATAATCCACAAGGAACCAAAAGGTGCCATGGGGTTAACCTATAATCAATAAAATTATTAAAATAAAAACTAAAGCTATGATCGTGGTCTTCCAGAACATGTAAATACCTCCCTCCTAATTCATTTTCTATAACTGCCGAAATGTATCCGGGATTAACGGCTTCTCTTGTCAGATAATAGCCAAAAACTATTACAAGAAATGAAAGCAATCCAAAGTAAAAATGTTTCTCCTTTAATAGTGGAACCACCTGTTTCCGGATAATACTGTAAATAAAGATGGCTGGTAAAAACATGAGTCCTGTGACGCTTTTGGTTAAGACAGCCAATGCGGTAAACAGGAAAAAAAGATATAAGTATTTAATATTTTTCTTCTCACAAAAAGAAAAAAACAGCAATCCGCTTAAAGTTGTAAATAAAGTAAGCAGGGCATCGTAATCTCCGGTTCTAGAAGCATGTATGTTAACATATCCAGAGGAAGTTACTAATATGAATACGACAATAAATCCAAACCAAAATCTTTTAAAATATTTAAGTGAGAAAACAAGTAATGTAATACAAGTAAAAAGAGCTGCAATTGCGGATGGCAAACGAACTGCTAATTCATTAACACCCAAAATTTTCATAAAAAGCACTTGAAACCAAATCAACAATGGTGGTTTTGTATTCCACATATCTGGCTCTCCCTCGAAATAAGTAACGATAAAATTACCATTATTAAGCATTTCATAAGCATTTATAGCAAGCCTTGCTTCGTCCCAAATTTGGATAGTAAGAGAATCTAAAAACTCAAAAAGAGGTAAATAGATCAGAATCGCCAGTAATAAATACTTAAAATAGGGCAATAATTTTTTTATCAAAGTTACTGTGTTGTGGTTTTGAAATTTGTTTGTTTTCAATTTTTAAAAGGTTAATAATCAACAACATATCAAGGTTCATATAAAATTATTGTCTAATACAAAAACCGAATCTAAGGCTTGTACCCAGCACTGATATTAAAAAGTGAAACAATTTTATTTTACCTCCATAAATAATTCACAGAAATTATTGGGAAGCTAAACCTCTATTTTCCAGTTGCCAATTTTGCTTTTCCGTATTCTCTGTTTAATCGAGCGATACTTTCTAAAGAAATTCCTTTTGGACATTCAGCCTCACAAGCACCTGTGTTGGTACAGTTTCCAAATCCTTCAATGTCCATTTGGTTCACCATATCTTGAACACGTTGTTTTGCCTCAACCTTTCCTTGTGGTAGCAAGGCAAATTGAGAAACTTTTGCAGATACAAATAACATTGCAGAAGCATTTTTACAAGCTGCAACACAAGCACCACATCCAATACACGTAGCATTGTCAAAAGCAATATCCGCCGCTTCCTTTTCTATGGGAATAGCATTTGCATCTTGTGTATTACCAGAAGTATTTACAGAAATATAAGCCCCGGCTTGTTGGATTCTGTCAAAAGAACTTCTGTCAACAACTAAGTCTTTAACTACAGGAAACGCTTTTGCTCTAAACGGTTCAATATAGATTGTATCGCCATCTTTAAATCTTCTCATGTGTAATTGGCAAGTAGTAATCCCTTTATCCGGTCCGTGGGGCTCTCCATTAATTTGTAAAGAACACATACCGCAAATTCCCTCTCTACAATCGTGATCAAAAGCTACTGGTTCATCCCCTGCATTAATTAAGTTTTCATTTAAAACGTCTAACATTTCAAGAAAAGACTGATCTGGGGAGACACCAGAAATTTTATAATCTACGATTTTTCCTTTCGTATCTACATTTTTTTGTCTCCATATTTTTAATGTTAAATCCATAACAATCTATTTTTAAGTTTAAGAATAGCAAAGGCTATCCATTTAATTATTTATAACTTCTTTGTTTTAATTCAATTTCTTCGTAAACAAGGTCTTCTTTATGTAATATAGGTTCACCAGGATTTCCTGTATATTCCCACATAGCAACATATTTGAAGTTATCATCATCCCTTAATGCTTCTCCCTCATCTGTTTGAGATTCTACACGGAAATGTCCACCACAAGATTCAGAACGATGAAGTGCGTCCACAGCAAATGTTTCAGCCAATTCTAAAAAGTCTGCTACACGACCTGCTTTTGCAAGCTCTTCATTGTATTCCATAACCTCTCCGGGAACACGCACATCTTTCCAAAATTCCTCACGTAATTCACGAATTTCTTGAATCGCCGATTTTAGGTCTGCCTCGTTACGCGCCATTCCACATTTGTTCCACATGATATGTCCTAATTTTTTATGGAAATAATCCACAGAATGTGATCCGTTGTTATTTACAAGTTTGTTTAATCTATCGAGAACATCAGATTCTGCTTGATCAAACTCAGGACTGTTTGTAGGGATTGGACCTGTACGAATTTCGTCTGCCAAATAATCCCCAATTGTGTAAGGTAAAACAAAATATCCATCAGCCAAACCTTGCATTAATGCCGAAGCACCTAATCTATTTGCTCCGTGGTCAGAGAAGTTTGCCTCTCCAATCACGTAGCATCCAGGAATGGTTGACATTAAGTTATAATCTACCCATATTCCACCCATTGTATAGTGAACAGCAGGATAAATCATCATCGGTGTTTCATACGGATTTTGGTCAACAATTTTCTCATACATTTGGAATAAGTTACCATATTTAGAAGCAATAATTTCCTTTCCTAATTTGGTAACTAGTTCTTTGTCATTTTCATCCAACCCATGAATGTGAGCTTGTTCTTTCCCGTAGCGGTTAATTGCACTGGCAAAATCTAAATATACAGCTTGTCCTGTTGCATTTACACCATATCCAGCATCGCAACGTTCTTTTGCTCCACGTGAAGCGACATCACGAGGAACTAAGTTTCCAAACGACGGATAACGACGTTCTAAATAATAATCTCTATCTTCCTCAGCAATCTGTGTTGGTTTTAACGTTCCTTTTCGGATTGCCTCTGCATCCTCTATTTTTTTAGGAACCCAGATACGTCCATCATTTCGTAGAGATTCAGACATTAATGTTAATTTAGACTGATATTCTCCTGAAACTGGAATACAAGTAGGATGAATTTGAGTATAACAAAGGTTTGCAAAATAAGCACCTTTTTTATGGATTTTCCAAGCAGCAGAGCCATTGCTTCCCATTGCGTTTGTTGATAGATAGAAAACATTTCCATATCCTCCAGAACCAATAACTACTGCGTGGGCACTGAATCTTTCAATTTTACCTGTAATTAAATCGCGTGTTATAATTCCTCTTGCTTTTCCTTCAACAATCACTAAGTCTAGCATCTCATGGCGATTGTACATGGTAATTTTCCCACGTGAAATTTGTCTGTTCATTGCTGAATAAGCACCTAACAACAACTGTTGTCCTGTTTGACCTTTTGCATAGAAAGTACGAGAAACCAATACACCACCAAAAGAACGGTTTGATAACAACCCACCATATTCACGTGCAAAAGGAACGCCTTGTGCAACACATTGATCGATAATATTTGCAGAAAGCTCTGCTAAACGCCAAGAGTTTGCTTCTCTCGAACGATAATCTCCTCCTTTTACGGTATCATAAAAAAGACGGTAAATTGAATCCCCGTCACCTTGGTAATTTTTCGCTGCGTTAATTCCTCCTTGCGCTGCAATGGAATGTGCACGACGGGGTGAGTCTTGGAAACAAAATGCTTTTACATTATATCCAAGCTCAGCCAAGGTTGCAGCAGCTGACCCACCAGCTAATCCAGTCCCTACTACGATAATATCAATATTACGTTTGTTTGCGGGGTTAACTAATCGAATATTATTTTTATGATTTGTCCATTTGTCTTTTAGTGGACCTGCCGGTATTTTTGAATCTATTGCCATAATTTTGTTGTATTATATAATCTTATATGGTTTTAATATAAAGTGCGATTGCTGTAAAAATGAACCCAAGCGGAACTAGAACTGCAAAATATATCCCGAATTTCATTTTTCTGTTTATATACTTATTGTTTTGTCCTATAGATTGGAAAGCAGAACCAAAGCCATGCATTAAATGTAATGATAAGAGAACAAAAGCAACAATGTATGCGATTACACGTCCTATGTTACTAAACTTATCTAAAAGATGCTCGTAATACCTGTTTTCTCCTCCTCCAAAGTTCCCTTGTACGTACTTATAGTCCATCTCTGGAATAAAAAAGTCGATAATATGAAGTACTAAAAAAGCCAAAATAACCAACCCTGTTATGCCCATATTTCTTGACACCCAAGAAGAGTTTGCGTTTCCATTAAACTTTGCGTAGGCAATTGGCCGAGCAGATTTATTTTTTCTTTCTAAGTACAACCCCATCATAAAATGGAAAACAACAGCAAAAATTAAAATGGGCTGTGCCACAAATTGTACCAGCGGGTTTGTACCCATAAAATGTGATAAACTATTGAATACATCTTCACTAAACACCGCCGTTATATTAATGGCTAAGTGTTGAAGTAAAAAAATCATTAAAAAAATTGCGGATAGGGCCATTGCAAATTTTCGCCCTATTGATGATTTAAATAAACCTGAGTTACTCATAATTGAATTTAATATTAGAATAAAACAAATATAAGATTTGTTAAATACATTTGGATGAATTGGGGTTAATTTAGAATTGGTTTAGATAAGAAAGGTGAAAATGAACTACTGCTTGCTTAGAAAAGCTGTATTTTAACTTCATTTTATTTTAATGATTTCAACAAAAAAAAGTGGCTGAGGATTCTGATTTATCAGAAGGTCTCGAAGCCACCTTTTTCAGCTTTGTCGAAATATCTGCGAAGCTACTTTTTTATTCTTTGCCGTATTTCTTTTTAAGTTTTTGGATATCTTGTTGAAGACTGTTAACCTTTTGGTCTAATTTGTTGTTTTTACTATCAATCTTCAATTGTTCCTCTTTTGCTTTTGTAACGTCAATTTTTTGCTTTTGGATTTTTTTATCTAGCTTTTCTTGTGATTTTTGGATTTTAGCTCTTTGGGAAGCCAATTTATCTTGTTTTTTTACCAATTTCGCAAGACTCTTTGTGTATTTTTCGTTTGCTTTTGCTTCCTTCGCAGCTGCTTTTGCAGCTTTTTCTGCTGCTTTCTTAGCCTTTTTAGCCTCTTTCGCTGCTTTTTTCTCGGCTTTTGCTTGTGCTTTTGCTTCCTTTGCTTCTTCTTTTGCATCTTTCGCAGCTTGTTTTTGTTCAGCTACTTTTGCCTTTGCTTCAGCTTCTTGCTCTGCGGCACGTTTCTTAGCTTCTTTTTCAGCTGCTTTTGCATCTTTTTCAGCATCTTTTTTAGCTCTTTCAGCATCTTTTTTAGCTTGTTCTTCAGCTTGTTGTTTTTCTAGGTCACTTAACAAAGCTTCTCTTTGTTTAGCTTGCTCTGCTCTTGCCGCAGCTTCTTCCTCAGTGTTTCTTAGTTGAGACTCAAGCTCTTCAGCTTTTTTTTGCGCCTCTTCTGTTTTTGCTTGTGCTGCTGTCGCTTTTTCTTCTGCCAACTTTCTCGCCTCCTCTGCTTCAGCAGTCTTTTGAGTTTGTTTTTCAGCGCTTGCTCTTGCAGACTCAGCTCTTGCGGCTGCCTTTTCTGCGTCTGCTGCTGCTTTTGCTTCTTGTTCAGCTATTTTATCTAAGTTGGCTTGAGATTTATCTTCAATTTTAGTTACTGAAGTTGACAATTCAGTTTCAACCACACCTTCTCCTTTTACAAGTGAGAAAGAATACTTAGCGCCATCTCTCACATATAAACCTGTTAAAATTTGTGTTTGGTATCCTGCTTTTTCTAATCGTAAAGAAACACCTCCTAAATTTGTATTGTCAACACTAAGCACAGCAACACCTTTTGCGTCACTTACTGCACTCACAACAACGTTGTTATCTTTAAGGATTGAAACTGAAACGCCTTGCTCTGCTGCTCCTAAATAGCTAATATTTATGGTAATGGTTGCCGAATTTGTTTGGTTATCAACAATAGTAATGGTGTTATTATTAGCCAAAGTAGTTGTTGTTGGCACTAAAAACATTCCCATAATCAAGTAGGTCATTAATTCATTCTTACTTCTTTTCATAATTGTTTATTTTAATTTTTTTAGGCAAAAACAAAACGAATTTTATGCCTTTTGATGTTTTATCATTTACAATTATACTATTTTTATTCGTTAATGTAAATAAATTTGTAAATTATTTATCATTCTATTGCAATTTAAAAAAACATTCACCACTCTATTAGCCTAAAAAATAAAATATCCTTATCTTTCGCCTATGTTTTTTAATCATGTAGTTGGACAAACGCTTATAAAGCAAAAATTTTTATCTGATATTTATGACAGTAAGTTGTCGCATGCGCATTTGTTATTGGGAAATGCGGGTCATGGAGGATTGTCTTTAACGCTTGCAGCTATCCAATATTTATTATGTGAAAACAAACAAGAAATAGACAGTTGTGGAGAATGTAACTCGTGTAGAATGATGGAAAAGCTAGAGCACCCTGATGTACACTTTACTTTTCCAACAGTACAAGCTGAAACCAATATTTCTGATCCACATTTTCCGCTTTGGAAAGAAATGATTTTGAAAAACCCTTATTCAAACCTGAATGATTGGATAAATTTTTCAGACGATAAAGGCAGAAAACCGATTATTTCTGTTCATCAAAGTGAACAAATTTTAAAGAAATTGACGTTAAAGTCGTTTCAAGGTGGGCACAAAGTTAGTGTTATTTGGATGGCGGAAGAAATGAATCAAACTTGTGCTAATAAACTTTTAAAAATAATTGAAGAGCCTCCCAAAGACACTGTGTTTTTTTTACTTGCTGAATCTGAGGATAAAATTTTAACTACAATTTTAAGCAGAACACAAATCACCAAAGTTCCCCGCATTCAACCTGATGAAATGAAAGGGTTTTTGCAAGAAAGAGGTGATTTTTCTCAAGATTTAATGGAAAGCATCATCTCTCGCTCTGAAGGGGATTTAGGTGTAGCATTAGAGTTGATAGACAGTGGGAAAACAGAAAATGAAAATTTTTTAATGTTCGTTGATTTAATGCGGAATTGTTATAAAAAAGATGTGATTTCAATGCTTGATTGGGCAACAAAAGTTTCACAGTTGGGGCGAGAAGAACAAAAACATTTTTTAAAATATGGACTTCACATGATGAGGCAGAGTTTGATGACAAATTATACCGAAGGAAAGTTGGTGAACGCTTCACAGGGAGAAGAGGATTTTCTAAAAAACTTTGCGCGATTTATTACAGGAAACAACATTTTAGCATTTAATAAGTTATTTAGTGAAGCACATTATAGCATTGAAAGAAATGCAAATGGAAAATTGTTGTTTACCAACATCACATTTGAAGTGATGCGTTATATCCGAAGGGCTTAAAATTTATCAAATTTGAAAAATACGATTTTTATTATATTGATTTTTGTTGGACTTTGTAGTCCCGTATTGGCACAAAGAAAAACCAAATTAAACACTCATGGAAATGGGACTTTATACCTACAGTTTGGATACAACAGAAGTGGTTATTTACCGACAGATGTCGATGTAAAATCATCTGCATATAATTATACCTTACAAAAAGTTGAACTATCTGACAACTTAGAAGAAAAAAAAATGGGGGCTTATTTTTCCAGTTCTTCACCTCAGTTTAGTGCAAAAATCGGCTATTTTGTAGCTAATCATTGGTCGATTACAGGCAGTTGGGATAGATATAATACATTTTTTAAATTGGGACAGGAAACCCAACTAAGTGGTGTTTTTGCACCAGGAAATCATGCCGCTTTCTCTGGAGAAACTAACCAAACAATTCTCGGCAACACCAACGATTTTAGAATTTCTCAACGCTATGGGATGAATGTTTTTTCACTCGGCGTTCAACGTAACGATATGCTAGGAAGGACAAAGGGTGCAGAGTTTGCAATTCACACACTTTATGGACTTCGTTTTGGGTTGATTCATACGAAGGCAGATTACACATATAATGGTTCTACGACAAAAGATTTAACTTCTGTAAGTGGTTTGGCAGTTATGCTAGATTTGGGTGTTCGCTTTGATTTCTATCAATACGTTTTCTTACAAGTGGGGTTGAACAGTGGAGTTTTGCACCAAAATAACATCAAATTATCTCAAAATGGTGAAACCATTGGGAAACAATCTGCTTTGTTTTTGTCGCCTACACTAAGTGTTGGATTTTCAATTTTTGCCAATCCAAAGAATAATTGTGCATCTTGTCCAACTTGGTAAAACTTTCAGCGATAAATCAGTTTTTTACTTTTTGGAATTTCGATTATTGAATTTTCCATGTTGCACCGTCTTTTCCGTCTTTGACGATAATGTTTGCTTCATTTAATTTATCACGAATCGCATCGGCTGTTGTCCAATCTTTATTTTCTCTTGCTTTTTGACGCATGTCTAGAACTAACTCCATAACAATATCTAAACTTTTATTATCTTCTTTGGTTTCCGCTAGTTTTTTAAGTCCTAAAACATCAAAAATAAAAGTATTCATTTCGGTTTCAAGCAATTTTTTATCACCTTCTGAAATGTTTTGTTTTCTATCTTTTACGAGATTAATCAACTTAGCTGCTTCAAATAAATGAGAAACCAAAATCGGCGTGTTAAAATCGTCGTTCATCGCATCATAAAACTGCTGAACGAGTGCTTTTACATCCGTTGTAGATTCTTTTTCTATAGGAAGATGTTGAATATCATTGACAGCGTCCATCAAGCGGATAAATCCTTTTTCGGCTGCGTCCAAAGCTTGCGCACTGAAGTCTAAAACACTTGCATAATGGGCTTGCATCATAAAGAAACGCACAACAATTGGATGATAAGGTTTTCCTAAAATATCATTTTGTCCTGAAAACAATTCCTCTGGAAGCAATGTGTTTCCTGTAGATTTGCTCATTTTTTTCCCGTTTAAGGTCAACATGTTGGTGTGCATCCAGTAATTTACTGGATTTTGGTTGTTTGCCGAAGTTCCTTGCGCAATCTCACATTCGTGATGTGGAAACTTCAAATCCATTCCTCCACCGTGAATATCGAAAGTCTCTCCCAGATATTTTGTACTCATCACAGAGCATTCCAAATGCCAGCCAGGAAATCCAACTCCCCAAGGTGATGGCCAGCGCATGATGTGCTCAGGTTTTGCATTTTTCCACAATGCAAAGTCGAGCGGAGAACGCTTTTCCCCTTGTCCATCTAATTCCCTTGTTCCAGAAATTAAATCTTCAATTTTGCGTTTCGAAAGGATGCCATAATTATATTTTTCATTGTATTTTTCAACATCGAAATACACGGAACCATTAGTTACGTATGCATATCCATTTTCAATGATTTCTTTAATCATTTCAATTTGTTCGATGACATGTCCTGTTGCAGTTGGCTCAATGCTTGGGGGTAAGTTGTTGAATTTTTGTAAAACAGTGTGAAAGTCAACGGTATATCGTTGCACAACTTCCATGGGTTCTATCTGTTCTAAACGAGCTTTTTTCGCAATTTTATCTTCGCCTTCATCGGCATCATTTTCTAAATGTCCAGCATCGGTAATGTTGCGGATATATCTGACTTTATAACCCAAATGCAATAAATAACGATAAATAACATCGAAGGAAATAAAAGTTCGACAGTTTCCTAAGTGAACAGAGCTATACACTGTTGGTCCACAAACATATAATCCAACGAATCCTTCAAGAATTGGTTTAAAAACCTCTTTTTCTCCCGACAGACTGTTGGTTATTCTTAATTCGTTATTTGGATATTTTATTTTTGTCATTGAGATTATAATTACGTATTATTAAACTGTCTGATCCTTTTTCTTTACCATTGTTAAAATTGTAGCAATTCCTACCAATGGTTCTTCTGTATCATCTAACATTTCGACCATCCATTTGACAATTCCTCGTTGAATTTTTGTTCTTGGATCGTCTTCTTTTGGTGTAACGTCCGTTCTCATTTTTTCTTGACAAGTAAAACGAATGTGCATTTTTGCACCTGCGTAAATGGGTTTGGTAAAGCGTAAATTATCAATACCGTAATTTAATAAAACAGGATTCATTTCGTAACTGTCAACAAACAATCCAGCTGCGGCACTCATTAAGAAATAACCATGTGCAACTTGTTCTTCGAACATCGTTCCTTCAAAATTTGTTTCTCTTTTATGGGCGTAAAAATTATCTCCTGTTAATGCAGCAAATTGGTCGATATCTTCTGCTGTGATTTCTCTACTTTCGGTAATTAATTGGTCACCCACTTGAATTTCTTCAAAGTGCTTTTTAAAAGGATGTTCCTCTAAAATGTTTCCTTTTGCTCCTTGTTGGTAAACACCTGTAATTGCCGTAATTGTTGTTGGATGGCCCTGAATAGAAGTTCGTTGTAAGTAATGCATTACACCACGTTTTCCTCCCATTTCTTCTCCACCACCTGCTCTTCCAGGTCCTCCGTGCGTTAATAATGGCATTGGAGAGCCGTGGCCAGTGCTTTCTTTGGCACTTTCAGCGTTTAATGCCAAAATACGACCGTGCATATTTGCTGCGCCAATTACATATTCCTTCGCTTCTTGATCATCTGGTGTAACAATTGAAGAAACCAAAGAACCTTTCCCTAATTTCGATAATTCTATTGCTTCTTCGATGTCGTTATAAGGCATAATTGTAGAAACTGGTCCAAACGCTTCAATATCGTGTACGCTGACGTTTGTAAAAGGATTATCATTCCTAAATAAGATAGGCGAGAAGAACGCTCCTTTGTTTTTATCGGCACCCAAAACATCAAAATTATCCAAATCTCCATATACAATTTCTTGGGATTGAGCCAGGGTTTCAACACTTTCTCGAACTGCTTTCACTTGGTCTAGCGAAGCCAAAGCACCCATTCGAACACCTTCTTGTGAAGGGTCGCCAATTACAACTTTAGCTAATCGTTGAGAAATAGCTTCCTGCACTTCTTCAATAATGTCTTTTGGTGCAAAAATACGTCGAATTGCCGTACATTTTTGTCCTGCTTTTACCGTCATTTCTTTGGTAACCTCTTTTATAAAAATGTCAAACTCAGGTGTTCCTGGAACTGCTTTTGTACCAAGAACTGTGGCATTTAAAGAATCTGCCTCTAAGTTGAAAGGAACCGAATTATTGATAATGTTTGGATTTGCCTTTAGTTTTAGTCCAGTACTCGCACTTCCTGTAAATGTAACGATGTCAGAATGATTCACGTGATTCACTAAATCTCGTGCCGAACCCAGCACAAGTTGTAAAGATCCTTCTGGCAAAATTCCTGATTCTATAATATCTTCAACAACAACTTGCGTTAAGAAAGAAGTAACACTTGAAGGTTTTACAACTGCCGGAACACCCGCTAAAAGGTTAACCGCAATTTTTTCAAGCATTCCCCAAACTGGGAAATTAAAAGCATTAATATGAACAGCTACACCTTCTTTTGGAACCATAATGTGATGACCGATAAATGTTCCGTTCTTAGAAAGTGGAGCCGCCTCTCCATCTACATAGTATGGCTTATCAGGAAATTGACGACGCAGAGAAGCATTGGCAAATAAGTTTCCAATTCCTCCTTCAATATCAATCCATGAGTCGATACGTGTTGCACCTGTCCAAGCACTTACTTGATAGTATTTATCCTTTCTTTTTAATAAGTATAAGGCAAGTGCTTTTAACATATTTCCACGGTCATGGAAACTCATTTTTCTTAAAACTTTTCCTCCTTTTGTTCGCCCATAATTTAAAATTGCATCATAGTCAAGTCCTTTGCTTGAAACTTCGCCTATTAATTCTCCCGTAATAGCATTGAATAGTTGAGATTCAGTGCCTTCTCCATCCATCCATTGACCTTGTACATAACTTGTATAACGTTGCATTGCTGTTTAATTTTAAAATTTTTCTTAAATTGTGGTTTAAAGATAGTATTTTCTACTGAAATGAGCCTAAAAATTCCTAACTTTGTAGGTAAATAGGACAGACTATGAAAAAGGGAATCATTATTTCAACAGTTATTGTTGCCATTGGCATAATAATAACATTCACTTATACAAAATCCCAGATTGATAAGAAGGTTTTACCTATTATTCAGCCCAACGATGTAAAATCAGAAATGGTAAGTGAGGAATTAATTAATAAAGGCGTCGGACATTACATTGGCGAGTTTAGTTTTTTGAATCAAAATGGCAAAGAAGTAACTTTGGATGATGTAAAAGGAAATGTGTTTGTAGCTGAGTATTTTTTTACAACTTGTCGCTCCATTTGCCCAATTATGAATCAAGAAATGCGTCGTGTTCAAGAGCGGTTTAAAGGAAATGACGAGGTTAAGATTTTAAGTTTTACCGTTGACCCAGAAGTTGATGATGTTCCGACCATGAAGGCTTATGCAGAAGACCATGAGGCAATTGATGGACAATGGGAGTTTCTTACTGGAGACAAAGAAGAATTATACAGCCTTGCACGTAAATCTTTTTTTGTTTTAAAACCAGCAGAAGCACAAAATTTGGGTGATGCAGGTTCAGATTTTATCCACACAAATAATTTTGTCCTTGTTGACAAGAAATTGCGTATCAGGGGTTATTATGATGGAACGAACACGGAAGAAGTAAATACATTAATGGATGATATTGATGTGCTACTGAGAGAAACAGGTGATTTGTAAGACAATTTTACTTTGATTGAATGAATTTAATAGGCTTTTAAAAAGTGATTTATTGAGATGAACAAATCAGCAACTGTTTTATTCTTTTTGGTTATCGTTTTTCTTACAACATTAACATTGGGTCAAACTCACTCAATTGATATTGAAATTGTTGATATTCGCAATAATAAAGGAAGAATTCAGCTTCAAGTTTACAAGGACGAAAAAACATTTAGAACGGAAACTCCTTGGAAGGTTTATCATGTCCCTAAAACATCAGTTAAAAATGATAAGTTAAGCTATAGAATTGAGAATATCCCAAAAGGAACGTATGGCATTGCTTTATTAGATGATGAAAACAGCGATTCAGAAATGAATTTTTCATTTTTTTTGCCAGTAGAAGGGTTTGGCTTCGGAGATTATTACCATAAAAGCTGGAGTAAGCCCAAGTTTGATGATTTTAAATTTTATCTTGATCGTAATAAAGAAGTAATCATTAAAATACGGTATGTAAATTAATTCTAATCTTATTTTTGAAGTTATGAATTTGAATAAAGGAAATATTATAGTAACTGGCGGCGCTGGCTACATTGGTTCTCACACTGTTGTCTCTTTGATTGAAAAAGGTTATAAGCCTATTATTATTGATGATTTTAGAAATGCACAAAAAGATGTTATTTTAAGGCTAGAAAAGATAACCAAAGAATCAATTATTTATTATCCAATTGCCTGTCAGAATAAAGAAGAATTGAGAGAGGTTTTTCAAAAACATAAAATAAACGGAATCATTCATTTTGCTGCTGATAAGGCGGTAGGAGAGTCTGTTCAAAACCCTTTAAAATATTTTGACAATAATTTTGGTAGTCTAGTTTCATTGTTACAAGTAGCTGAAGAATTTCAAATTCAACATTTTATTTTTTCATCAAGCTGTACCGTTTATGGAAGTCCAGAGAACATTCCTGTAGTCGAAGAAAGTAAGGTTTCCTATAATTCTCCTTATGGATACACAAAAAAAGTTTGTGAGGAAATGTTAATTCAATATGTTGAAAGTCGCCCAAATTTTAAAGCCACTTTATTGAGATATTTCAATCCAATTGGTGCCCATGAAAGTGGGTTAATTGGTGAAGAGCCTGATGGAATTCCGAATAATTTATTGCCTTTTATTACGCAAACAGCTTTGGGAATTAGGAAAGAGCTTATTGTTTTTGGGGAAGATTATGGCACTCCAGATGGAACGTGTATAAGGGATTACATTCATGTTGTAGATTTAGCTGAGGCGCATGTTGTGGCACTTGAAAATTCAGGAAAAACCAAAGAAAATCCTGCAATTTATAATGTTGGGACAGGAAAAGGTACGAGTGTTTTAGAAATGATTCGTATTTTTGATGAAATATCTGGTTTAAAATTGTCATATAAGGTTGGAGCAAGAAGAGCAGGAGATATTCCTCAGATTTTTGCAAATACCCATAAAATTAACAATGTTTTAAAATGGAAGGCAAAAAGAACCATCAAGGAAGCAATTGCTTCTGCGTGGAAATTTGAGCAAAACATAAGAAAGATAAGAAATTAATGAATGTATAGACTCTTAGTTGGTTTTATATTTTTTTGCTTCGCTTTTGATGCAATTCATGCTCAGGGTACAAGTGTACACGAAGAAGGCGTGCAGTCTAAGTTCCGCTCTGGAATTGGCTGGTTTTACAAAGGATTAGGTGTTAGTGGAGAATCGTCAGACAGATTGAATAAATTTGACCGATTCGTAATCGATATTGTTTATAATGATTGGCGTGGAGACATTCCCGCATTTAAAGGTCCTTGGAGTAATATCGGAATTAACGGAGCATGGATGTTTGATATTCCATTTACAACAAATAATACCGTTGGAATGGGTGTTGGACTTGGGTTTAGTCATTACAGCAATCGTACACAAGTTGTCTTTTTTAAGAATTATGAAGAGAAATCAACAATTATAGGTTCGCCTGTTGATGGTCATAAGTATAAAATTGGCTTTAACTATTTAGAAATTCCTGTTGAATTTCGTTTTCGTATTCCTTATGGTGATAAGGATAAACAACATTTTAAGTTTTTAATTGGTGGAAAAATTGGCTACTGCATTCAATCTCATACGCGTGATATGGTTAAAGTTAGTGGACAAAGACATGTAAGCAAAGACATTCATTTACCAGATGTAAATCCATTAAGGTATGGTGTAACAGCTCGGATTGGCATAAGGAATTGGTCTCTTTTTGGGGCTTACTACTTTTCTTCCTTGTTTAAAAGTGATAAAAGCATTGAATTGTATCCTTTTTCAATGGGGATTTCTATTTCACTTTTCTAAAGCCCTGAGGTGGATTAAAAATTATAGCTCATGTTATTATAGATAGTATTAAGCAAAGCGTGTTGATGCCATTTCAGTCGAATTTATAAAAACTATCCTAAATAAAAAAGGGATTAGTTTCCCAACCCCTTCTCATCAATTTTCTATCAATTTCTATCTGATTCCCAGATTTCTTAATTTTCTGTTGTCTTGAATATCAGACATTTCCATTAGTGCGTTTTGGAATTGAGAATTTAGCGTACTAACATTAGTCTGTTTGATTTGCATTTTTTCAGAAGAATAATCAGTTGTTTCTTCTCCCAAAGTTGTTGAGTCAACTCTTAGAACAAAAACACCATTATTTCCTACAACAGGAACTGATGTTTCACCGTCCATAAGTCCTGAGAATGCAGTTCCAACAATTTTTGGTTCGTTTCCTACAGAAAGATTTGTCGCAGAGAAAGTAACACCTTCTGAGTTGACCCTAGAGCCAATTTCCGTAGCCAATGTGTTTAAATCAGTAATCCCAAGCATCTGGTCAACCAAATATTGTGCACGTTTTTCTTTTTTCAACTCCTCAACGATTGTTGATTTAATATCTTCTAATTTCGGCATTCCTGCTTCTATCTTTTTAGAAACCATTCCTACAATAAAGAAATCAGTATCGCGTACTGGAGAAGAAATTAGGTCTCCAGCCTTTACATTTTCATCATATAATGAACGGAAGATTTTACCTTCTGCTATATCAGAAAACGCACCGATTGATGGGTTTTCATCAAATACACTTACCTTTCTAGTTGGAAAATTTCTATTACTTGCAAAAGTATCGAGGATGTAGATTTTTTCTTCCAACGTTTTATTTGTAAACAATTCATCTAAATCATAAATAAGGCTTGAAGCAAAACCATTGATTGCGTCTGCTGTTGTTTTAGTAACTTTTACATTTTTAATAACGTTTGCAAAAACTGGGTATTCAACTGATTTTCTATTCAATACTTCTACAATATGGATTCCGTAAGAAGTTTTTACAGTTCCTAAAGTTCCAATAGGTTTTTGGAAGGAGAAATCGTTAAATTCTGGAACCATTGTTCCTTCTGTAAAGTCTTCATATTTTCCTCCAGTTTCTTTTGAACCTGGGTCTTCACTAAATAATCTAACCATTGCTTCGAAATCTCCTCCAGCACGTATAACTCTAACAATACTATCCGCTTTTCTTTGTGCATCAGCAACTTCTGCATCACTTTGTGCATTTAAAAGAATATGTCTAACAGTAGCTGTATGTTCTGTTTCTCTTCCAATTACTTTAGATAAAGTTGGACCAAAATTAGATTTATACGGGCCAATAATATCACCTACTTTTGCAGAATCAACAACATTTTGAATTGACGCAGGATACATGAATCCTTGAGTCATTGCTCCTTCTGGTTTTGCAATTCCTTCTTTTCTTGAACTAAATTGTTTTAAATCGCTATATCTTATCACAAACGAGGAATCATCTTTTGTTTTTCTAAAATTTTCAGAAAGCTGAGTAAGTTTATCAAGGGCATTTAGTGTGTCTTCTGAGCTTGGGTTCAATGGAACTTGAAAGTAAGAAAGTTCTCTTGTAGCTTCTTGTTCAAATTTTTTCTTATTTTTATTTTTTTCATAAAAATCTTTAATCTCTGCATCGGTAGGTTCTCCGACTGCATCGTTAGGAACTCTTGTGAAATCTTGATAAACGTAAGAAATGTTTTTTACGGTTTTTTGGGATTCATATTCTTTTTTACCTTCAACTGTTGTAGCGTGAATACCTTGATTAAGAAGCACCATGTATTTCTTTTCGAGTCTTTCTTGTCTAACAAAATCAATCACGTCGTTATATTGTTGAATCATTTGTTCCCTTTGCATGACATCGTTTACTTGAGGGTCTTGTAGTTGCTCTAACGCAGAACGCAATTGTTCAGGAGCAAATTCTCCTGTAATTGAATCTCTAAATTGAGCTGAGAGACTCGAAGGTGTAAAGCCATTTTCTCCGTAAAGTACATTTTCTAATTCAATGTCATCAACCAGCAATCCTAGGGCATCATATTCTTTTTCCATTAGGTTTAACATAATAGAAGTTGTCCATGCTTGTTGAGCTGCATTATCTTGGTCTGCTTTTGTTAAAGCCGGCTGTTGATTAGGGTTTTGTTGAAGTTTTTGTTGAAGTATATTGTTTCGAGCATTGTTAAGAAATGTATTGTACTGCTCTTCGTCAATTTTTTCTCCGTTTATGGTTCCAATTCCATATACATCTTCTTGTTGACCAGTGCCAAAAGGATTCATGTCTCCAATTACGAATGCAAGCATTGCTATTCCAACAACAACCACTAATAACCATGATTTCTCACGTATTTTTCCAATTATAGCCATTTTATCTATTTAATTTGAGGGTGCGAATATAATATTAACTATCTAAAAATAAAAGCATATAGAGGTATAAATATAAAATTATGTATCCAAATCTATAATTTTTAACTCGACAGTTTCAATTCTTCTATCCGAGACCGATTCAATTTTTATTTTGTGTTTTTCTAGGTCCAATGTAGTTCCTTCAACGGGAATTGACTCTAAATGATGCAAAACCAACCCGCCAATTGTTTCATATTCAGAAGACTCTTCAAGACCTAAATCATACGTTTCGTTAAGGTAATCAATATCGTGTCTTGCAGAAAGTCTAAACGTCGTAGCGTCAATCTGTTGTTCCAATAAATTGTCTTTGTCGTGTTCATCTTCAATGTCTCCAAAAATTTCTTCGATAACATCTTCAATTGTAACGAGTCCTGAGGTTCCTCCAAATTCATCCAATACAATTGCAATATTTCCGTGTTGTTGTTGAAAAATCTTCAACAAGTCAGAAGCTGTGGTTGCTTCAGGAACAAAAACGAGTGGAATAAGGACTTCTTTAATGCTTTTTGGTTTTTTAAAGAGTTCAAATCCGTGTGCATAACCGATGATATTGTCTATTGAATCGCGATAGATAATAATTTTCGAAAGACCTGTTTCTACAAATTTTTGTCTTAGGTCTTCAATTGAACTATCAAACTCCATTGCCACGATGTCTGTTCTTGGAATCATACAATCCCTTGCTTTTACGCCAGAAAAATCCAGTGCATTTTGTAATATTTGAACTTCATTTTCAACATTACCTTCAATTTCCATTCGCTCATTTAGGTCACGCACATAATCGTCTAAACCAACTTTGGAGAAATTAACCTCTGTTTTTTTAGGTTTGATTTTAAAAATCCTAAAAAACACGTTGCTTAATCCCATAAATAATTGTGTAAGGGGATACAAAATAACATAAAAAAACATCAATGGGAAGACCAATATTTTTAGTATTCGATTTGGATTTATTTGAAAAGTTGCTTTGGGCAAAAATTCAGTTAAAACAATGATAGTTATCGCTGCAATAATTATCTGTAATAGAATAATTAAACCATCATTTCCTTTAACAAAAATTCCCAAAGGATTATCTAATAATTTTGCCATCCATATCACCAAAACAGTAAGGGAGAGAATGTTCCCAATTAGCATTGTGGCAATAAAATTACGGTCATTTTTAATAAATCTGCTTAAAATTCGCCCTGAGAATGAACCTTGTTGATTGTCTATTTCAAGTTTGAATAGGTTGACATTTAGAAAAGCAACTTTCATACCCGAAAAGAACGCAGAAAATAGGAGAGCAATAAGAAAAATGATAATGTTTATATAATCCATAATTCAAAATACAATATAAATGTAATAAAATTTATTTGAATTACATTAAATCTTTACCAATATCTTTTCTGTAATAAGCTCCCTCAAATTCGATGTTTTGAATGCTTTTATAGGACAATTCTCTAGCTGATTCGATGTCTTTCTCTAAGGAAGTAACCGCTAAAACACGACCTCCATTTGTTAAAACCGCTGGTCCATCGGAAACTGTACCCGCATGGAAAACAACGCTTTCTGTGATGCTGTTTAGACCAAAAATTGTTTTTCCTTTTATATATTTTCCTGGATAACCACCTGAAACCATCATAACTGTTATGGCTGTTCTTGGGTCGATATCTACGTGTCTTTCAGATAATGTGCCTGTGGCTACACCGTCAAATAAATCCAATAAATCAGATTTTAACCGTGGTAATATTACTTCAGTTTCTGGGTCGCCCAATCTACAGTTATATTCAATCATATATGGTTCTCCTCCTACGTTGATTAAACCAAAAAATATAAATCCTTTATAGTCGATTTTGTCTTTTTTTAACCCTTTAATCGTTGGAATGATAACTTGATTATAAACTTTATCGAAGAATTTTCCTTCTGCAAAGGGAACGGGTGAAACTGCCCCCATTCCACCGGTGTTTAATCCTGTATCTCCTTCTCCTATTCGCTTGTAATCTTTCGCATGGGGCAAAACTTTAAATCCATCTCCATCTGTAATCACAAAGGCAGACATTTCAATGCCGTCAAGAAACTCTTCAATGACAACTTTTGTGCCTGCGCCTCCAAATTTATTGTCTAAAAGAATGGATGAAAATTCTTTTTTTGCTTCGTGGAGGTCATTTAAAATTAAAACGCCCTTTCCTGCTGCTAATCCATCCGCTTTTAAAACATAAGGAGGCTTTAGTTTGTCTAAAAAGGCAAATCCGTCTTTTAATGTTGATTTGGTAAATGTTTTATATTTTGCTGTTGGTATGTTGTGGCGGCTCATAAATTCTTTGGCAAAATCTTTACTTCCCTCGAGCTGTGCTGCATTTTTGTTTGGACCAATTACGGCAATGTGTTTCAATTCTTCGTCTTCATTGAAAAAATCTACAACTCCTTGCACCAAAGGAATTTCGGGACCAACGACAAGCATGTCAATTTTCTCTTGAATAGAAAACTCTTTTAGGGATTCAAAATCTGTTGGTTCAATATCAACGTTTTCCCCATGTTTTTTTGTTCCCGCGTTTCCTGGAGCAATAAAAAGACGCTCTAGCTCACTGCTCATTGATAATTTCCACGCAATAGCGTGTTCTCTTCCGCCTGAACCAAGAAGTAATATTCTCATTTTAATTTTTATAATTAATTGACAACAAAGTTAATATTTCTAATAATTTCACGGTAGAAGTTAATAACTTTTCTTGTTTTTATTGTTTTTACAAGGTTTTTAATAGATTTGTAGTTTGTAAATTATGTTTTCTACTTTTTTTAAGTATAAAAATTTAATTATTTAATAAACAAAATTTTGTGATTATGAAGAATTTGTTCTTTATAACGATTGTTTTATTTGCCGTAACACTCACACTTTCTTGCAATCGTTCGAAAGAAGTGACAGAATTTAACCCTGTTCAGTTTGCTAAAATAGATAAGCCTAAAAACTTATTGTTCGGATTTGATTTGGATTATTATGATCACGATCGCGATACAGTAAAAAGTGGAATGACATGGAGCGACTTGTTCTCTCCTTTTGACGTGAGCACTTATGTTATTAACACTACCGTTGAAAGGCTTAAAGACAGCTTGATTAACTTAAAATACCTCGTTGCAGGAAGAACTTTTGTTACTTTTAAACATAAAGAAGAAGGAAAAGGTCATATTGTTTATGAACCCGATCCGTTTTCTTACATCACTTTTGAAATTGAAAATGATTCAATCGAAGTAATTAGAAAAAATAAACCCATTGAGATTAACGAAAGAACAGTTACAGGAATCATAGAACCCAATTCAAACTTATCCGTTGAGATGAGTAAAAACTTTGATTCTTATAGCATGACTGCCGAACTGGCTTCGTATCTTGAAGGAATTTACGCATGGAGTATCGACTTCTTTAGGTTACAGCCAAACGATAAATTTATCATTGTGTATGATGAGAAAAGTGTAGATGGTAAGGCTTATGGTGTTGAAGATGTTAAATATGCTTGGTTTGAGCATTCAGGACAAGGTTTGTATGCGTTTTATTACAAGGATTCTCTCCAAGATATTTCGGGTTGGTACAACGAAAATGGTGAAGAGATGAAACGGCCTTTCTTAAAAGCACCTGTTCAATACTCAAGAATTAGTTCTAGCTTTAATTTAGGTCGATTCCATCCTGTATTAAAAAGAAAGAAAGCACACTTGGGGACTGATTATGCTGCTCCAACTGGAACACCGATATATTCAACGGCTGATGGCACAATTACTAAAGCTGGATATACTGGAGGAAATGGAAATTATGTAAAAGTAAGGCACAACAAAACTTATGAAACACAATATCTTCACATGAGTAGAATTAAAGAGGGTATCAGGCCAGGTGTTTTTGTAAAACAAGGCGATGTAATCGGTTATGTTGGTCAAACAGGTTTGGCAACGGGTCCTCACGTTTGCTACCGTTTCTGGAAAAATGGAAAACAGATTGACCCACGATCTGAAAAATTCCCAAAATCAGAGCCAATGAAAGAAGAGGCAATTCCACAATATCTCGAATTTATTTCTCCATATAAAGCGAAAATGGATGAAATTATTCAAAGCATGGAGGAAACTCAAATTAAGAACATTAACATTTAATAATGAAAGTTTTCATTGTTGGTGGTGGCTTGGCAGGTATATGTATTGCTCATCAATTATACGAACATGAAATTCCTTTTAAAATCATTGACAGGGGCGTAAATTATAGCACTTTGGTCGCTGGAGGAATGATTAATCCCATTACTTTTCGAAGGCTTGTAAAAACATGGAGATGCGATGATTTTATTACGCATTTAACGACTTTTTATCCTAAAATTGAGAATAGAATCAATCAACGGTTTTTTTATCCAATTAAATTGAGGAGGACGCATTCATCTAAAGATGAGGTGGATATGTGGAACAATCGCTTAGATGACAAAGGATTCAAACAATATATTTCTGCCCCCAATTCAGAAAAAGATACGCCAAGCTATTTGGCTAATGAGTATGGTAATGCGTTTGTAAACACGCCTGGATATATTGATTCTAAAAGTTTGATGGAAGGAAACCACCGATTTTTTAAAGAGAAAAGTTTATTCATTCAAGAAGAGTTCGATTTTCAAGCATTGGATGTAGAAAATAAGCGATATAAAGACGAAGATTTTACACATTTTATTTTTGCAGAAGGATTTCAAGGCGAAGACAACCCATTTTTCAATTATCTTCCTTTTAAGAATGCAAAAGGAGAAATTTTGACAGTGGTTTCGGACGAACTAAAAAAAGACGAAATCATCAACCGGAAATGCTATGTTTTACCAACCAAACATGATGATTTTTTATTGGGCTCAACGTATGTTTGGGGAACGAAAGACCCCTCTCCGACTGAAGAAGGGAAACAAGACCTTTTGAAGTTATACCAAGATTTGAGTACAGCAAAAGTTGAAGTAATTAACCATGAAGCTGGGATAAGACCAACTTCCGCAGATAGAAGACCGATGATTGGCGAACATCCAGAGCACAAAGGATTGTACATTTTTAATGGGTTAGGTGCAAAAGGATTTACCTATGCTCCTTATTTTGCAGAAGAATTTGTAGATTTCATTTTGGGTAAAAAAGAGATTGACCATGAGGTTAATATTCAACGATTTTATGCTAAATATTACATGAAGAGTTAAAAACGATAAAATTAAGTTGTTTTAAAAACCTACCTCCTCAACACCACAAACCCTGTTTTTACGCTATTATCTTTTTCTAAAATCAAATCGCCGCCCAATTCTACTACATA
>Ga0265293_10000433_pt1 | contig 101040 bp, 99 predicted proteins | sample Munlanlewell138R_FD_192505 | JGI IMG/M metagenome (GOLD analysis project Ga0265293, IMG submission 192505) | Leachate microbial communities from a municipal landfill in Southern Ontario, Canada - Leachate well 138R | ecosystem: Engineered > Solid waste > Landfill > Unclassified | place... | reverse complement strand
AGTACAAGAGGCAAAACAAAACTCAACCACTATAAAGAAGATAAACTTAGCCAAATCAAGTAGTGAAATAAGTTTAACCCAAAAAGACCTTCCCAAAGAATTGGGGATAAGTGTTTCAGGTGATGTTGTTTATGTAGGGGAAAGCGAAATTGAGAGAATGGGAGTCCCAGTAGTGTTGCCCCACAATATTAGTGTTAGCCCAAGTGTATCTTTAAGATTCCCTAATGATGGAAATACCTCTTTATCTTTTAGTGCTAAATCTATAACAAAAGATTTGGTAAGTGATGGCTCTTGGAGTGCTGATCCTCAAATAGGAGTTTCACACACTTTCAAATTTGGAGATAGTGGGGATGCCTTAGATGATTTGAGTCTTTCCAAACAGAGAATAGAGATTGAGCTTAATTACCAAAAGCAAATTTTAAACTTTGAAAGTTCGATCTATGGGAAAATTATTGAACTACTAAACTTAGAGAAAACTCTTTTAAACAATGAAAAAGATATCTACGTTGCTAAAACTAAAGTAGAGGATAGCAAAATTCTTAAAGATATAAGTTTTGAATCTGCCTCTTTTAAAAGTTTAGAGTTGGATTTAGCTAGAAAAGAGAGTGCTAAAAACTCAACACTCCAAAAAATAGCCTTAGTTCAAAGCCAATATGAGCAACTCACTGGTCATCTTTGGCAAGGAGTTGAGGACATAACAAAAGCTTCTTTAAAACTTCCTTCATTAAAAGGAGGAGACTCCTCAGTAATTTTAGCCTCTATAGATTTAGAGTATGCTAAGGAGCAATTGGAAGTTCAAAAAAGGGCAACGGTAAGAACACAAGCAGGATTAACGGTTCCTACCTTAACAGTTCAAGGTAGCGCTGGTTTAAACTATGCTAGCAGTAGTGACAAAGTTAGCTACTCAGTAGGTACAAGTGCCTCTTACAGTGGAAAAGACTTTGGAACGAGTGCATCTGTAGGCTTGAGTATCAACGATGAAAGAGTTGTTCCAACAGTAACAATTGGCGGCTCTTGGTCTAAAAATACCACTGGTACAAGTGATTACTTAACACTTCAGAACTTAGAAAATAGGGTAACTTTAGCCAACATCGATTACCAACAAGCTCTCATTGATTACCAGATGAAACTAAATAGCTTAGCTAGTGAAGTTTTAGATTATGAGGTGAGTTTAAATCAGTTTGAGCAAATTGTTGAAATAACTAAACAAAACTTAGAGACAACTAAAGAGGCTTTTGAATTGGGATTGGTAACTGAAACTGATCTTAATAACGCCTTGTTAGAGGTTGAGCTGCTTAAATTTGATAAAGATGTTTTAGAGCTTAATGGCCTAATTTTAGAGAACAAAATAAAAGAACTAAGCTTATAGCTTAATGGAGAATTAAAATATTATGGGTGATAAACAAAACAATACTGAAGAGAGACTAAGAGTAAGTTTGAAAAAAAGACTTAGAAGAAAAAGGATAAAAAAAGCATTCACTTGGATTATTATTTTAATTATCCTAGGGGGAGGCTACTACCTCTATAAATATTATGAAGAGAATCAAAGACTCCCATTTGGGCCTGAGGGGGAGCCTCGTAGCCCCTTAATGAGCCAGTCAGCTTCTCAAGAAGTTACAGTAAGAGAGATTGAGTACTCCAAAACTATTGATATCAGTGGGCACGTGGAAGCTTACCAAACCCAACGGGTAGTATTTAGATCTACTGGGGCAGTAACAGGAGTCTTTGTTAAAGAGGGGGACTTTGTTAAAGAGGGAACTCTGTTAGCAACAATTGATGATACTAGCCAATCTTACAACTTAGCTAATATTGAATCTCAAATAGAGGAAGCAAAACTCAGAGGTTCTGTTAGAACTTTAGGACTTTTAGAGATGCAACTTAAAATGGCTCAAAACAATCTTGATTACACTAAAGCGTATGCTAATTTTGATGGAGTAGTTGCCTCAGTTAATGTTGATGAGGGGGACTACTTTGAAGCTGGTACTGCAGCTATGATTTTAGTTGATCGAAGTAAGCTAAAAGCAACTGTTGAAATTGATGAAATAGATATTCAAACAATATTTGAAGGGATGAGTGCTGAACTAACATTTGACTCTATTGGAGATCGAGTTGTTGATGCTAAAGTTGATTACATCCCAATGTTAGGACGTACAACGAACCAAGGTATTGGTGTGTTAGATGTTGAGATAGTTATTGATGATCCTCCAACTCAAGTGTCCCCTGGATTCACTTTTGCTGGTTCTATCATCTCTGATGATATTAAATCTATCTTAGTAGTGCCAGCTTCTGCTATTACAAGTAACAGAAGAGGCCCCGATACGATTAGGAAAAAAGGTTCCGATGGGAATATTATCTCAATTAACGTCACCAGTAAATATATTGGAGAGAGTATGAGTGAAATTACCAGTGGTGATTTAAAAGCTGGTGACATCGTAATTGTTGGAGGAAATAGCACATCAAATTTCTCCTTCGGAGCTCCCAGTACTCAAATGAGAATGGGATTTTAGAGGTAGTTTATGAGTAGTGAAGTAATTACCCTTCACGATGTAAGACGCTACTTCTTGATGGGTGAATTTATAGTTAAGGCCCTTGATGGGGTCTCCTTAACGATTAATAGAGGTGAATACACAGCAATAACTGGCCCTTCGGGTTCAGGCAAATCAACAATGATGAACCTCATTGGGTGTTTAGACACCCCAACTGATGGTCTTATTAGCATCGATGGGGAAGAGACATTGGGGATGAGTGAAGCTGAATTGGCCTTTATTAGAAACCAAAAGGTTGGTTTTGTGTTCCAACAATTTAACTTGCTTGGAAGAATTAATGCTTTAGAGAATGTGATGACTCCCTTATTGTATGGGGGTATTGGGGTAAAAGAGAGGCGTGAAAGGGCCAAAGAAGCTTTAGATAAGGTTGGTCTTTCTGATCGGATGCGCCACCGCCCTAATGAACTTTCAGGGGGGCAAAAACAGCGGGTAGCTATTGCTCGTGCTTTAGTGAACGACCCTTCAATTATCTTAGCAGATGAACCAACAGGAGCACTCGACACAACAACAGGAAATCAAATTATGGAGTTGTTTGAACAACTCAACTCTGAAGGAAGGACAGTTGTTGTGGTTACCCACGATTTAGATATCGCAATGAGAGCTCATCGCCAAATTAAGGTGCTCGATGGGAAATTGGAGAGTTAGATGATCTGGGAAAACATTAAATTAGCAATGAAAAGCATGGCCTCATCTAAAATGCGCACCTCGTTGAGTTTACTTGGAATTATTATTGGAGTTGCCTCAGTAATTGCAATTTTAACTTTAGGACAAAGTGCTACCAAATCTATTACCGATGCGATAGTGGAAGGGGGGTTGGAGATGGTCACCATTTATCCAATCCGCAGTGAAAAGTCGTCTAAAGAGTTCACAGAGGACTTTGGAGATAGATTGATGGCCAATGTTGATGACATTCGTACTGTGTTGCCAGTTAACTCTTCAACAGCAGTAGTAAGGGTGGGACAAAAATCAGCAAGTGGCTCAGTTAATGGAGTACTCTCTTCCTATGCAGATATTTTAGATTTTGAGGCCGTGGAGGGGAAGTTTTTCTCCCTTTCAGATAACATGGCAGCGCGCCAAGTAGTAGCTTTAGGCTCTGCAATTGCAGAAGAGTTGTTTCCTGATGGGGATGCTGTTGGCCAATTTGTTTCAATATTTAGAAACCAAGCTAAAAGTTATCAAGTTGTAGCTGTTATGAAAGAGAAAGATCCCTCTTTCAACATCCAATACAACAACGGCCTATATATCCCTTACAACACCTACTCACAACGTTTTATTCGCCCAACAATAGTTGGCTCTTACGTTGTCAGGGTAAAAGAGGGTGCAGACTCACTAAAAGTTTCAGATAATATTAGCGACTACTTAGATTCAACTATAGGTTCCGATTCTTACACTCTTTTCTCACCTGCAACATTAGCCGATATGGCTGAACAAATTACAGGAACCTTCAGCACTTTCTTAGCAGCAATTGCAGCAATTTCACTATTAGTTGGTGGAATTGGGATTATGAACATCATGTTGGTCTCAGTTGCTGAACGGACTCGTGAAATTGGAGTTAGAAAAGCGATGGGAGCCTCCCCATGGACAATTATGGGGCAGTTTATAACCGAAGCTATCGTATTAACGATAACTGGAGGATTAATAGGGATTGGATTAGGGACGTTGCTAAGTTATGCTGTAGCTAACGTTGTTGGATGGTCTTTGTACATCTCCTACTCCTCTTTCATCTTTGCAGCAGGCTTTTCGACGTTAGTAGGGGTCTTCTTTGGTTGGTATCCAGCAATGAAAGCATCAAAGCTCGATCCAATCGAGGCCTTGAATTATGAGTAGAGTAGATAGTAAACCATTTTTTGAAAGACGCGAAAAAATTTTAGTAGTTGTTGGACTTATAGGACTACTAGTAATTTTGTCTTCATTAATTTTACTATTAGCTCGATTAATAGTTGTTCGGGAGAATACCTTGATGCAATTTGAAGCTGAAAGGGGATTCTCCTCTTCAACTTTATTGTTGTTGCAAGAGGAGCACTCTAGAGCCCTTTCAGCAATGGCTGAAGATAATATCAAAGGAATTGGAGTTTATACTAGTAATGGGCGTTTGCGCTTAGGACTAGGATCAGTTCCTAACACCCTCCCTCTAGATCGTTTTTATGAACTTTACAGTAAGCAGAGGGGCAAACCAACACCAACTCAAGGAATTGCTACTTACAACAAAACAACCCAAATGATTGAATATGTGCGCTTTAGTCGCCTCACTATCCAATTAGAAACTGGAGCTTTGATGTTAGAAGGTGATGGATTCTTACCCTCTCCACTAACATTTAGCGACGTTGTTTATGTCCTATTTGATGGACAATCTTACTATTACAAAACTATTTTAGTAAGAATAGTCACCATAGCAGCGATATTGGCAGCAGTTGCTTTTACTTTTATCCTCTATAAAATTTACTTAAGAAACCGACTTTATCGAGAGACGATTGAAAAACAAGAGAGCTTAGTAAGTTTAGGTGAAGCTGCTCGAACCTTAGCACACGAGATAAAAAATCCCCTAAGTGCCTTAACACTTCAAATGGCTCTTTTAAAAAAGACCCTTCCAGCAACCTCCAAAGAGGATTTAGGGGTAATGGACCAAGAGTTAGAGAGACTAAATCAACTAACTAATAAGATTTCAGATTTCTTACGTAACCCAATTGGCAATCCTGAAAAGCTAGATTTGTATACGCTGCTGGACTCTATAAAAGGGACATTCCAAGAACAGATTAAAATAACCAAAGGGACTAATCAAAGAGTTTATATCTACTTTGATTACGATCGTGCCCGTTCAGTATTTGAAAACTTAATTAAAAACGGTCTCGAATCTTATACCAAAGGGAGAGCCTTTGTAGAAATTGAAGTCACCAAAGATAAAAGGCAGATGATTCACATTTACATTAAAGATCGAGGAGAGGGGTTAGACCCCTCCCAAGTATCTAAAATATTTGATCCATTTTTCACCACTAAAATTTATGGTTCTGGAATAGGGCTCTCCATTTGTAGTCAATTTGTTCGAGCTCGTGGTGGAAAAATAAAACTGTATAACAGGGAGGGTGGGGGTGCTATAAGTGAAGTTATATTACCATCTAAACCCACTAACTGAAGATGAAGATTTTAATAGTTGATGATGAGATTAACATAAGGCAACTGATGAGTAAGTACCTCAACTTAGAGGGGATTGCTACCGATGCTGCAGAAAATGGGCTCTCTGCCCAAAGACTCCTTTTGGAAGAGCACTACGATGCCCTACTTGTTGATTTAAAAATGCCTGGGATGGATGGCATTGAGTTAATCAAGTGGGTACGCCAAGAGGGCTTTCGCCTTCCAATAATTATGATTAGTGCCCATGGTGAAATTAAAGATGCAGTTTTAGCCTTAAAAGAGGGAGCTCAAGATTACATAGTAAAGCCGTTTGACCCTGAAGAGTTAACTATTAAATTGCGTAAGTTAGTTGAAGTGCAAAATTTACGTGATGTTGTAGAGACTTCTAATCGTCAAGTTGATTCTGTTGAACAGTCATTAGTTGGAACTTCTTCTGCCTTAAAGAAAATAAGAGAGATTATTTTAAAGATTGGAAGAACTAATAGCAACGTTTTAATCACAGGTGAAAGTGGAACAGGTAAAGAGGTTGTAGCTCGTCAAATTCACGCCTCTAGCAATGTTAGTGATGGCCCTTTTGTGGCTATCAACATAGGAGGAGTTCCTGAGAACCTTTTAGAGAGTGAACTTTTTGGTTATGAGAAAGGGGCTTTTACCGGAGCTGTTGGTAGAAAGATTGGGATGTTTGAATTAGCCAGTAGTGGAACACTCTTTTTAGATGAGATAGGGGATATGCCATTTGCCTTGCAGGTAAAGCTTCTTAGAGTCTTACAAGAACGTAAAATAAGCAGGTTAGGTTCTACCTCCTCAATACCAATTAATGCCCGCATCATTGCAGCAACTAATAAAAACTTGGACAAACAAGTGCAAGAGGGTACTTTTAGAGAAGATTTGTTTTACCGACTCAACGTCGTTCGAATTGAAATACCCCCTTTAAGAGAACGTAAAGAGGATATTGGCCCTCTAGCTGCCTTAATTCTTAGTAACTTAAAAAGTCAAATGGGCTCTAAAGTTGCAGGATTAAGTGAAGATGGTTTAGAAGCTTTACAAAATCACCCATTTTATGGAAATGTGAGAGAGCTTGAAAACATCTTAGAGCGGGCAGTGATTTTTAGTGATCAGAGTCTTTTAAGTGCTAAAGATTTAGATTTAACAGGCTCTGTTCAAACAGAAGAATCAACTGAAGAGCGTTTTATTAGTGGGAATCCTAAGAAACTAAAAGAGATTGAAGAGGAAGCAATTATTAGAGCTTTACACCGCTGGGAGGGGAACCGTACCCGAGCAGCAGAAGAATTGGGGGTCTCTCGACGCACCCTTATAAACAAAATAGCCGAGTACAATATTGACCTATAGTAGGAGAGAATTATGTTACCAAGATGGTCTTTAGAGACAATTTACCCATCACTAGATTCTAGTGAATTCCAAAATGAGTTTAAAACAATTGATAATTTAGTTGAAAAGTTAAACAAAGAGCTTTCTGATAACACAACTAACTTTAACGATATTTTAACTACTTACCAAAACTTAATAGATGTTAGTTCAACAATTAGCTCTTACTCTTATGCAGTTTTATCAACTAACACCAAAGATGTTAAAGCACTTAACGCCCTTAACAGAGTTGAAAAAGCGATGTTAGCTGTTAGTGATCTACAAGTTAAGTTTTTAAACTACTTAAAAAATGATAAAGAGCGAGCACTAAAAGAGGTGGATGAAAAATATCACTACATCTTAAATTTAATGTGTGAGCAGCAACAACATTTAATGAGTGAAGCAGAAGAGGCCTTAGCTAGCGATTTAAGTCGTAGTGGGGCTTCTGCATGGTCGCGCCTACAAGATACCATCTCTTCCAACGCAACCTACCAGTGGAGCGAAGATCAAATTAAGACAGTTATCCAACTAAGATCTTTAGCCTTTGATCAAGATAGGAAAGTTCGCGAAAAAGCTTTTAAAGCTGAATTAGAAGTTTGGAAACAACATGAAATTGCCTTAGGAGCTGCTTTAAATGGGGTTAAAGGAGCTTCCATTACCCTTAATCAAAGAAGAAAGCATAAAAATGCAGTTGAACTAAGTACTAAATTACAAAGAATTGATTCAGAGATTTTAGACTCTTTAATCTCCTCTATTGAAAAGTATCTTCCAGTGTTTAGAAAATACTTAAAAGCTAAAGCTCATCTATTAGAAGTAGAAAAGTTAGCTTTTTATGATCTGTTTGCCCCTATTGGTAAAAGTGAAAGAAAGTATGAATACAGTGAAGCTCAACAATTCATAGTTGAACACTTTAGCTCTTTTTATAAACCGATGGGTGAATTTGCCCAAATGGCATTTGATAAGAATTGGATCGACAGTGAACCAAGAGAAGGAAAAGTTGGTGGAGCATATTGTACCAGCTTCCCTTTACGTAAAGAGAGTAGAATCTTAGCTAACTACGATTACTCATTTGATGGAATTGTAACTATAGCTCATGAACTTGGACACGCTTATCACGATCACATGACCAACGATCTGCCTGCACTGCTAGGTCAATATCCAATGACATTAGCAGAAACAGCCTCAATCTTTAGTCAGTTTGTAATTTTTAAAGGGGCTTTAGAGGATGCCAAAGATTCTGAAAAATTAGTTTTAATAGAGTCGTTCTTACAAGACTCAACTCAAACTTGTGTCGATATTCTAAGTCGCTACTACTTTGAAAAAGAGTTGTTCGAAAAAAGAGAGGAGGGAGAATTAACTCCTTCACAACTTAACGAGCTAATGATTAAAGCTCAAAAGAACTCATATGGCGATGCTTTAGATGAATCCTTATTACACCCATATATGTGGGCGGTAAAAGGGCACTACTACATTGAAGAACTCCCATTTTACAACTATCCATACGCCTTTGGTCTATTGTTTGGCTTAGGGGTTTACAACTTAAAAGAGGAACATCAAGGAGATTTTGGCCTTTTATATAACAAACTTTTAGAACTAACTGGACAAAACTCAGTTAATGAAGTGACTAAAAGTGTTGGCTTTGATGTGAGTAAGAAAGAGTTTTGGGAAAAGAGCTTAGATTTAATTGCCTCCTATGTAGATGAGTTTGCCTCATTAGTAGGTTACAACAAGTGATTGTTGAAGTTGATGTTGAAAAACTAATCTCTAAAGGCTTAGGTCTTGCCCGCTATGATAACAGAGCCCTCTTTATTAAGGGGGCCCTAGAAGGTGAAAAAGTAAAAGTAAAACTTTCTAAAAGTAAGAAAGATTACTTAGAGGCAACCTTAGTTGAAATAGTTAAACCCTCAAAAAACCGAGTTAAGCCAATATGTGAATACTACGGAGTTTGTGGAGGATGTGATTTACAACACTTAGAACACCACAGTCAAATAGATGCTAAAGAGAAAATTATTAAAGAGAACTTTTTACGCATTGGCAAAATAGATTTAGATAAGAACAACATCAAAATTGAAAACTCATCTTTTGCTGATTCAAGTTCTTATCGCCATAGAGTTCGCTTTCACATCGATAAAGTAAATAACAAGGTTGGCTTCTTAGAAGCTAAAAGTAAAAATGTTGTTGATATAAAATATTGCCCTATAATAACTGACTCTTTAAATAGCTTTCTTAATGAAAATAGAGAGACCCTTTTAAAGTTAAATAAAAACCAAGTTCGAGTCTTTGATGCAAATGAGAATGTCTCTGTTGAAAAAGATGAAGTTCATTACGAGTTGCTAGGCAAAAGACTCTATTTAGATGCAACTTTGTTTTTCCAATCTAATCGTTACTTATTAGAAAATCTAATTAACTTTGTTAAAGAGAACGTAACAGAAAATAACATTGCCGATTTATATGCAGGGGTGGGAACTTTTAGTGCTTTTATTGAAGGAGCTACTAAAAATACCTATGCAGTTGAGAATAATAAAAATGCCCTCTACTATGCTAAAAAGAATTTAAAGTACACTAAATTTTTTACGCGTGATGTAGAAAAATGGCCTTTATTAAAGAGTATTGAGTGCGTAGTGATAGATCCTCCAAGAGTTGGTTTAGATAAGTCTGTAATTAAAACTATTGGTGAAAGCAATGTGAAACAAATAGTTTACATCTCTTGTGATAGTGCAACTTTGGCACGAGATTGCCACCTTTTTAATGAGTTTAGTTTTAAGATTAAGAAAATGAAGATGTTTGATTTTTATCCCCACACATCTCATATAGAAAGTGGTGTTGTCTTAAAAAGGTAGTTAGACTACTATCCTGATGGTCCAAGCTTTTCTATGTTTAATAGGGGGAGCATCATGGAAAATATTTACAAAGATTTGTATCAACATACTAAGTTTGTTGAACCGATAAACTTATCGTTTCACCAATATTTATTATTAACTGAAAAGCCACTGTTAGTTCATACAGGGGAACACAACAATGGCCCTCTTCTAATAAAGAGTCTCAAAGAGGTTTTAAAAGGGAGAGAACTTAGTTACATCTTCATCAGCCACTTTGAATCTGATGAGGCAGGAGCACTGCAGCTTTTACTTAATGAGTATAAGGAAGCTACTGTTTTATGTAGCGAAGTTACATCTAGGCAGCTTGCTGGTTTTGGTATGGGTAATGAGAATGTGAAAGTTGTTGATGAGAAAAGTTCAATCGTTGAAAAAGATTTCACTTTTGAATTTATAAGCTACCCAGCAGAGATGCATTTATGGGAAGGGCTCTTTGGGTATGAGAAAAAGAGGAAGATCTTCTTTAGTAGCGACACAATGATTGCTTTTGGAAAACCTAGTGAAAAAGTTGTCACAAAAAGTTTTGATGAGTTAATTGGGAGTTTAACCATTGAGCAAATCCCCGATGCTAAAAAACTAATTGAGATTCAAAACACCTTAATGCAATTAGAAGTTGATTTTGTTGCACCTGGGCATGGTCCAACTTACTTAACAAAGGAGGCATAAGATGATTGATGAAAAGCTAATTAAACTAATTAATACCCCTCCTGATAGTGCTGCTGCAATTGTTACCAACAACAAAGAGGGAGCCCACGTAGTAAATACGTGGAACTCTTACATCAAAGTTGTTGATAACAAATATCTATTGATTCCAGTAGGAAGGATGAACCAAACTGAAAAGAACTTAGAAGAAGATAAAAGAGTCTTACTAACTATCTCTAATAGAGAGGTAATGGGCCTCTCTTATAAAGGAACCGGCTTTTTAGTAGAGGGAGAGGGGAGTATTGTTAATAATGGCCCTTACTATGAAATTATTAAAGAGAGCTTTAGTTGGGCTAAAGGAGTTTTAGTAATTGAAGTTAGAGAGCAACAGCAAACACTTTAACTACTCAGATAAACAAAAAGAGCACCTTAGTAACAACGACCCTTTATTAAAAGAGGTCATTGAAAAAGTTGGGCATATCTGTCGAGAGGTAGAGCCCAACATCTTTAGTTCCTTAGTTCGTTCTATTATTGGTCAACAAATTTCTACTGCAGCACAAAAAACTATTTACAGTCGCCTTTTAGAGCTAGTTAAAGAAATTAGTGTGCAAACAATCTTCTCTCTAGAACAAAATGAGTTACAGCAAATTGGAATCTCAAATAGAAAAGCGCTTTATATAAAAGAGTTAGCCACTAAGGTGGTAAACAAAGAGATCGATTTAGAGAGCTTGAGAACTAAAAGTGATGATGATGTTATAAAAGAATTAATTAGTTTAAAGGGAATCGGAATTTGGACTGCTGAGATGACTCTGATATTCTCATTACAAAGAGAAGACATTGTTAGTTATGGCGATTTAGCAATTCGTAGGGGAATGGAAAAGCTCTACAAGATTGAAAAAATCACCAAAAAACAATTTGACTCCTACCGCAAAAGGTATTCCCCCTATGGATCGGTCGCATCACTATACCTATGGGCAGTGGCTTCAGGTAAGTGGGGGTACTAGTTAACCAAATTGGTAAATAAATATTGACATGCTCACATCCCATTGTAATAATTTAGGTTAAAAGTGAGATAGAGTATGAGACTAAAAAGTGATGACATTATTGCAACCCCTCCTGGATTAACAATTAAAGAACAACTTGAAGATAAGAATATGAGCCAAAAAGAGTTTGCTTCTCGGATGGAATTATCAGAAAGACACATAACCAAACTCATCAATGGAGAAGTAATACTAACTTTTGACGTTGCTAAAAAGCTAGAAACTGTTTTAGGACCCTCTATACAATTTTGGCTTAACCTAGAAAATATCTATAGAGAGAAAATAGAGATAGCTAAATCAGAAAAACATATTGAATTTAGTTGATACAACAACTTGAAAATAAGATATGAATTTATTTAGCCTAATTACAGTTCTCCCACTGAGTGATTATTAATAATAAATTTATTATACTAAGTTAATGGATATAAAGAAGGAGCCAATTAAGCTTTTTACAATATTTAGAGCAGTCTCAATTGTTTTGATTATAGGGATAGCTACATATGTGGTTATCACATATGGAAATTCAACTATCAACATTTTAGTTGAAAAGTCCAATGAGAATTTAGTTGTAACTACCTTAGTTATATTTCTTTTGTTCTTTTTAAAATCGATCTCTTTTGGTCTGCCGTACACAGTGTTGTACATAGGGGTAAGTCAGATTTATCCTTTAATCTGGGCACTACTAATTAACATTGTTGGTATTTTAATTAACATGCAAGCTCCTTATTTCTTTGGGCGTAAAAAAGGGGGAAGTGTAGTTGCTAAAAGTGTTGCTAAATACCCTAAGTTAGAAATCTTCCTCTCTTTTAAATCCTCTTCTCCTTTAGTGTTCACTTTCTTAGTTAAGTTCTTAGGAATCGTTCCTCATGAAATAACAAACCTCCTACTAGGTTCTTTAGCTATTAACTACCTCGCATTTAATGTGGGCGGGGTGTTAGGACTTTTGCCTGGGATGGTTGTAACAACCATTGCAGGCAGTAGTTTAAGTGAACCAACTTCTCCTCAATTTATTATTTCTGCCACCTTATTTATTCTACTAGTGGTTTTTTCTTACTATATGCTTGCTCGACTCAGTAAAGATAAAAATAAGAGTTAACTTAGTTCCTTTTATTGATAAAAATAGTTATACTAAAGTAAGTTATGTTAATGGAGTTTTTTGATGGGATTTCTAGATAATTTAGGGCCTTGGATATATTTTCTTATCTTCTTTGGGAAAATAATAGAAGTAACAGTAGCCACTTTAAGAATGGTGTTGATTAACCGTGGAGAGAGAGTTAAGGGGATGATTATCGCCTTCTTCGATATCCTCTTATGGTTGATAGTTACAGGAACAGTTTTAGATGGTTATCAAGAAGACCCACTAAGAATTGTTGCCTTTGCCACTGCTTTTGCCGTTGGTAATTATTTAGGTTCTTGGTTTGAAGATAAACTAGCTTTTGGTTTAAGTTCAATTCAAGCAATTGTTGCCACTAGTGAAGAGAGTAAAAAATTAGCTGCACTTCTAAGAGATGAAGATTTTGCTGTCACTGTTACTAAAGGTGAAGGTAGAAATGGAATGAGGGATATCCTCTTATTACACATGAAAAGAAAAAGAATAAAAGAGGCAATTGCCCTTATCGAAGATAATAGCCCTGGGGCTGTGATTGTAGTTAACGACTCTAAAGTTATCAGTGGCGGTTATATCGTCAGAAAATAATTAAATTTTGATTTAAGTCAAAGACTCTTTGTTCAATAATTGGTAGATATAATTATCTACTTTTTATGGAGGAGTCTTATGAAGCAAGTAACATACCAATTGGAAACTCTTAGTTGTCCAACATGTCTATTAAAAATTGAGAGTCTATTAAAGAAAACTGATGGGGTAATTGATCCTAAAGTTCTTTTTAACGCATCAAAAGTTAAAGCAAAGTTGGATGAGAGTAAGATTAGTAGTGAAGAAGTTAAATCTAGAATAGAAAAACTTGGTTATAAAGTTCTTCAGGAGCTTTAGATGAAAAAAAACTTCTCTTTGATTTTTGCTTCCTTATTAGTTGTTAGCTCATTTATTTTTAATCACCTCTACGGTTACACCTTAGCTGTAATCATCTTAATGGTAGTATCAACTCTCTTCGCTGGTTGGCCAATTTTTAAAAGAGCTTTTGGAGCTTTGAAGTTTAAAATAGTTGGTATTGAAGCCTTAGTTACCATTGCTACCACAGGGGCATTAATAATTGGAGAGTATTGGGAGGCTGCTGCTGTAACATACCTATTTATGCTTGGCTCATTTTTAGAAGCAAAGACAATTGAAAAAACACGCCACTCAATTAGGGCCCTTTTAGATTTAGTTCCCGACACTGGTAGAGTTATCAGAGATGGGAAAGAGGTTGTAGTCAACTTCGATGAGATTGAAAAAGGGGAAAAGGTTGTCATTAAACCAGGAGAGCGAATCGCTGTTGATGGATTTGTCTTAGAGGGGAATGCCTTTGTTAATCAAGCAACAGTAACAGGGGAATCTATCCCTGTTGAAAAAAGCATTGGATCTGAAGTTTACAGTGCAACAGTACTAGAGTCGGGCTATTTAATAGTTGAAGCAACCAAAGTTAAGGGGGAGACAACTTTTGACCGTATTTTAGAATTAGTTGAAGAGGCCCAAGATAACAAAGCTACAACCCAAAAGTTCTTAGAGAAGTTTAGCCGCTACTATACCCCAGCAATTATTGTTTTATCAGCATCTTTATTTTTAATTACAAGAAACATTAACTTATCGTTAACACTATTGGTAATTGCTTGTCCTGGAGCACTAGTAATTAGTACCCCTGTCTCAATTGTTGCAGGAATTGGTAATGGTGCTAAAAAAGGGCTTTTGTTCAAAGGGGGAGAGGCAATTGAACAACTTGGTACAATTAGGGCAATTGCTTTTGATAAAACAGGGACAGTAACTGAAGGAAAACCTGTCGTTGTTAATCTAAGAAGCTACGGTCCAACAGAACAAGAGCTGTTACACATTGCAGCAAGTGGAGAGACTTACAGTGAACACCCTATAGCAAAAGCTATTGTTCAACGTGCTGAAGAAGATAAAAGCATTAAAGTTGTTAAGCCTGCTCATAGTGAGCCCATTGTTGGTAAAGGAGTTGCCTTTAGCTTAGATGAGAAAAATTACATCATTGGTAACAGAGCTCTCTTTTTAGAACATAATATTAATTTAGCAGTGATAGAAAAAGATTTAATTGAAGATGAGAGTAAAGGATACACAGTAGTAATTGTTGGAACAACTGATAAGGTAATTGGTTTAATCAGCGTAGCTGACACTATTAGAAGTGAAGCAGAGTCTTTAGTTAGCGATCTTAAGAAAGTTGGTATTAGACAAGCAATAATGCTCACAGGTGATAACCCCCTAACTGCTAAAACAATTAGTGAGAAGTTACATTTTGATGATTACAAAGCAGCACTACTACCTGAAGATAAAGTTGATTATATCAAAGAGCTCTCTAATCGTTATAAAAAGGTTGCAATGGTTGGAGATGGAGTTAACGACGCTCCAGCTTTAGCTACAGCAGATTTAGGAATTGCCATTGGATCAATTGGAAGTGATGTTGCTATGGAGAGTGCCGATATAGTAATTATGAGTGACAAACTCAACTACCTCTCTTATGCAATTGCCCTTTCAAGAGCCACAGTGCGCAACATGAAACAAAACATTATCTTTGCCTTGTTAGTAGCTGCATTTTTACTAATGGGAGTCTTAATTCAAAAGGTTGATTTAGCTTTAGGGATGTTGGTACACGAGTTATCGGTCCTTTTAGTTATCATTAATGCAATTAGACTATTAAACTTTGGTAAGAAAAAGAGATTGTCGTAACTATTAATTGTAACTATTATCTAGGTATGAGTTGTACATGTAACTGCAGTTGTATTTACCTAGTTCCAATTTTCCAACACCTCGATGCTAAAGAGGTGGCCAAGATTTCTGAAATTACAACCCAACGTAATTTTAAGAAAGGGGAATATCTGTACAGACAAGGGGAGAGTGTAGGACAACTATTTGTTCTACACACCGGTAAAATAAAACTGTTTCGCCACTCAATTGATGGTAAAGAGCAAGTTATTCGAACCTTGTATCCTAAAGAGTTCTTAGGTGAACTAAGTCTAATAAGCCACAGTAAACAAACTAATAGTGCTACTGCACTAGAAGATAGTGAAGTTTGTATGATTAGGTGGGATAAATTAAAAACTTTGATGGAGAGTAACGTCTCCATCGCTTTTAAAGTTATGGAAGAGTTGGGTAAAAGGTTAGAACAAACTGAATCGCGCTTAGAGATGTCTAACCTATACACTGTGGAGATGCGATTAGCCAACTACCTTTTAGAAGCTTCTAAAGGAGACGATCGATTTGAATTAGAGCTTTCTAAAGGGGATGTTGCTTCACTACTTGGAACCACTCAAGAAACCCTAAGTAGAAGATTATCAACATTTCAACAAGAAAAGCTCATTAAATTAGAGGGACAACGCACTATTACTATCTTAGACAGAGAAGCTTTGGGCGATTATACTCAACAGTTGTGATACACTATAATCGAATTAACGAGGAGTTGTTATGAGAGATGGCTTTGTCAGTGTAGCTAGTGCTACCAATCCAATTAAAGTTGCCAACCCAGCTTTTAACAGTGAACAAACAATTAAAATTATTAAAGAGGCAAATACGAAAGGAGCTTTAATAGTTCTTTTACCTGAACTAGGACTAAGTGGGGCCACTTGTAACGACTACTTTAGAGATTCAACTTTAATTGAGCAATCTAAAATAGCTTTAAAGAAAGTTGTTGATGCTACTAATGATTTAGAAATTATCTCGGTAGTGGGAACTCCTTTATTAGTTGAGGGAAAACTTTACAACTGTAGTGTAGTGATTTCAAAAGGAGAAGTTTTAGCTGTAGTTGCTAAAAAGAACTTAACTTTACAACAAAGAAGATATTTTTCAACAATAGATGAGAATATAATAATTGAACTTTTTGATTTTTCTGTTCCCTTCGGTTCAGATTTAATATTTATTAGCGATAAAATAAACGAACTCTCTTTTAAAATTGAGATAGGACAACTAACTTCTTTAGACCACCAATCTGCCAATTTAATTCTAAACCCCGCAAGTGAGATCTCTTACGTTGGTAAAGAGGATAAAGATTTAGAGTTTGCACGAGTTCTTAGTAGCAATAATTTAGGTGCCTTTGTAAAGACAACCTCTTCAAAAGATGAATCTACTAGTGACTATGTTTATGCCTCTACCAATATTATTAGTGAGTTGGGTAAAATTTTAGTAAGTGAAAAGTCTTATGAGAAGAATTTAATAATTAGTGAAATAGATTTCAAAAGAATACAAAGTGAAAGAATCAAAAATCCCTTGTTTAATAAAAAAGAGGGGCAGCTAACAATTATTTTTGATCACAAAGTTAGTGAAACTAAATTAACTAGGAACTTTAGTACAACGCCATTTGTCCCATCCAATGTTGATAAAAGGGTAAAAGAGGCTTTAAGTTTACAAGTTCTTGGTTTAGCTAAAAGAATTGAACACCTTAATTCTAAAAATGTTGTTTTAGGAGTTTCTGGAGGATTGGATTCCACATTAGCTTTAATAGTTGCTTATGAAACTTTTAAATTTTTAAAGTTGGATGTAAAAGGAATCATCGCAATCACCATGCCCTCTTATGGGACAACAAAGAGAACTTACTTTAACGCAGTTGAGTTAGCAAATCTTTTAGGTGTTAGCTTCAAAGAGATTGATATAACTAAAGCTGTTGAACAACACTTTAAGGATATTGGTCACGACCCATCTGTTAGCGATGTTGTTTATGAAAATAGCCAAGCGCGGGAGCGAACACAAATATTGATGGACATTGCAAACAAAGAGGGAGCCTTTGTCATTGGAACTGGAGATTTATCTGAGTTAGCTTTGGGTTGGGCCACTTATAACGGCGATCAAATGTCAAACTACGCAGTGAACTCTTCAATTCCTAAAACACTTATTTCTCACATCATTAAATATTTTGGAAAACAAACAAACAACGAAAAAATAGTTAAAATCTTAGATGATATTTGTGCCACTCCAGTTTCTCCTGAACTTCTTCCCCTTAAAGATGAAAAGTTAGTTCAAATAACAGAAGAGGTAGTTGGCCCTTATATCTTGCACGATTTTTTCATCTACCACTATTTAAAATATGGTGCTACAAGTAAGAAGATATTGCGTTTAGCTACCTATGCATTTAAAGGTATGTACAATGAAAAAGAGATTGCTAACGCACTAAAAAATTTCTTTAAGAGATTTGTGAGTAGTCAATTCAAACGCTCCTCTTTTCCTGATGGGCTTAGCGTTGGAACAATCTCATTAAATGCAAAAGATGCGCTTCAATTACCTAGTGATGCTGATCTTACTATGTGGGTAGATTTGTTAGATTAAGAGACAACTAATTTGTATCCTTTTGGGCACCTTAGTTGTTATCTATATGGTACATAACAGAATTTTAAAGGAGATAATTAGTTGTCGACTATACATAAAAGTATTATTTTCATTGCACTTGCACTTATTTTACTTGGAGGGGTAGTAGGTGCGCGTAGTCCATTTGAATTGGGCTTAACTTTTACTGGAGTTTTTGAGGCAAACAATAAAGAGGATTCAGAGCCATTTTTCGATCGGGCGGGGAATCCTGATAATTGGACAATCGGATTGGGGCTGGCTAGTAGAATCTACTTTCTCGATTTGTCGATGTTAGCGATGTTGCCTAATGACAACTCAGATAGTGGAGAAACATTAGCTTTATTAACATCGGCCTCCTTTGCCATCCCACTAGTAACCGATTCATTGTACCTTGGAGTTGGAGGGGGAATGACCACAAATTTCTTCTTCCCCAAAGATGATAGCTCTGAGGCATTAATTGTGGGAAGGAGGGCGTCCGAGGTTACCTTTGGCGAAGTGTTAGAGCACTCTCCATTACACCTTCGTGTATCACTAGATCTATTACTTGGAAAGGCTAAAGTTGGACTATCTTACATAAAACAGAGTTCAACAACTTTTGCTACCCTTACTGGCCAAGGGGGTTGGGTTAACCTATTAAGATCAAAAGGTGATGACAAAATCTTATTTTTTATTCAATTGGCGTTAATTTAAAAAAGGAGTGCAACCTTTTGAGGTTGTAACTGTTATTGATATACCAGAGACAACTCTGAAGAAGGAGAGTTTATAATGAAAAAAAGATTATCAATATTATTAATACTACTTTTAATAGTCTCTACAGGACTATTTGCAGGAATTTTTAACCTAAGTGTTGGAGCAACAGCTCAATTCAAAATCCCAGCCAAGGGAGTTGATGCTACCGAGTTTATGGGCGACATAGAAAACTGGGCCTTTGGTCCAGATGTACGTCTAAGGCTTCTATTTGCTGAAGTTGGTGTAACTGGATTGTACAGCCCAAGAGAAGGTGGTGGACATATTTTAAGTGGACTAGTGACAGGTGGAGTCTCTTTTGATGTTCTAGGGATGTTAAGAGTTGGCTTAGGAATGGGACCAAGAGTTGCAGCCTCTTTTGATAAAGATTTTGGAAATGCAACAATTATGGTAGATGGAGCACCAGAGGGTTCAGATTTTGGTAAGGCATTTATGAATGCCCCAATGACTTACAGAGCAACAGTTGACTTTAAGCTCTCTAAGTTCTTAATTGGACTTAACTACACAATCGATTCTGATGGATTCACATTTGAAAATGCTGAAGTTGGCTCCCTATTGCCAAACTTCAAAGATAATCCTGGAAAAATTGGAGTATCTTTACTCTATTCATTCTTTTAATTAAAAAATAATAGGCGCCTCACTTGTAGTGGGGCGCCTTATCTTTTAGACTTGGAACAGCGTGTTGAAAAAATTATTGTTTGTCTTAAGTTTTATCCTTTTAATCCCCTCTATCTTATTCGCTAGCAATCTTTTTTATTTTGGTATTGGTTCTATTAGCCAATTTCAGTACAACTTGTTTTCATCTGAGATGCAAGAGGCCAATGTCATTGATGTTAGAAACTGGGCAACAGGAATTGAAGCACGCTCAAAAATCCTTGGAATAAACATAGATGCCTATATGTTGATTCAGCAAGGGGAGATTATCGACATAACTGAAACAGGGAAAGCTGTTTTTGAAGATAACATAGCTCAAAAACTGAGAGGAATGGTTGGCATTGGTTTTTCAACTAAAGCTGCCCCCATAACCACCTTGAGCTTTGCTGTTGGAACTTTAGTTGGTCTTAATGTCTCTCCCGGCTTTGGAGTTGAAACTTGGTTAGGTGATGAGAGTAACGTCTTCCAAAAAGGGGAAGAAGAGAAGTTTTGGTCCAATGCCTCATTAGCTTACCGCCTAAGAGTGGACTTCAACATTGGTTCATGGTCTTTAGGAGTTCACTACCAAGTTCCCTCCAGTGGATTTTCATACGCCAATCACAACTACGAACGACTTAAACCGATTTGGGACGAAGGAAAAGTTGGAGCCTCATTCGTAACGAGTTTCTTCTAAGATATAATTATGGTATTATATAGAGAAATTTAGAGGGGGCTTTGTGTGAAAATTGTTAGTTTTATCTATTCGCTTTTAGTTGCCACTTTAATCTTTTTTATTCTCTATTTTATCGTCCCAGTTACCAGTGAACAATTCTTTGGAACTAGCAATGCACTAAATAGAGACATTAAAGGCCTTAGGGGGGCAGTTGAACAAACACTCGATGACCAATTAGTTCCTAAAAGGGCAATTGAGCAATACATACACCTTTTAAAAGAGGCCTCTTTTGAAATAGAGCTCAGTAATGCTGTAAGGAACAACCCAGAACAAGTTATCCCATTGATTGTAAAACAAGGAGAAGGGATCGACTTTAACCAATTTCCACAATCTCAGTTAAATAGAATATTAACTGAAGGGTTGGCAAAATTTGATCGCACATCTCCTAAAAAATTAAATATCTTAAAACTAGTTTTTGATAACGCAGTAGAAGGGCTCTAATGCGAGCACTCTTTTTAGGTACAGGAACCAGTCACGGAGTTCCCAGAATTGGGTGTAAGTGCGATGTGTGTACCTCAAATGACCCAAAAGATAAAAGATACCGCTGCTCTTTATTAATTGAACAAGATGATTATTCTGTAGTTATCGACACAGCAGTAGAGTTTCGCCTTCAAGTGCTCCGTGCAAACATCAATCATATTGATGCCCTATTTTATACCCACAACCATGCAGATCATATGAATGGAATTGATGATGTAAGAATCTTTACTCGCCAAGGGGATTTGAATGTTTATGGTCCTGATGAAGTACTAAAAGATATTGAAAGTAGATTTCCCTATACAGTTGCTAGTAACAACTTAATTAGGGGACTTCCAAATTTAAAGTTAAATAGAATTGATAGTAGTGGAGTAAAAATTGGCCCCTTACACTTTTACCCAGTTCCGCTAGTGCATGGTTTTAGCCAAGTATTTGGTTACAGAGTTGGAAAATTAGCTTACCTAACAGATTGTAAAGAGATTCCTCAAAGTAGCTTGCCACTTTTGGAGGGGGTGGAAGTTTTAATTATTGATGCTCTTAGATTTAAAGAGCACTCAACGCATATGAGTATTGATGAAGCAATAGAGACAGCAAACTTTTTAAAAGTTAAAAAGAGCTACCTTACTCACTTAGATCACGATATTAGTCACAGTGATTTAGAGAGGTACTTGCCTGATAATATCTATCCTGCTTATGATACTTTAGAGCTAATTATTTAGGCAAAGGAGTTTTCAATGGGTGATAAAAAAAAGTCCCTTTTTATTATAGATGGGTATAGTTTAATTTATAGATCTTACTTTGCTTTTATTAATCGCCCCTTAAAAGATCCAAAAGGGGAGAATGTATCAGCTCTGTTTGGTTTTTTTAACACCCTTTTAATGTTGATGAGAGATTATGAACCTGATTACATCGTTGTAGCTCTAGATAGTAAAGGGCCCACCTTTCGACACGAAATGTATGAGCCTTACAAAGCAAACCGCGATGCAGCTCCCGATGACTTACATGCACAAGTGCCTAAAATTATAGATATTTTAGATAAAATAAATATTAAAAAAATCGCCGTTAGTGGCCTTGAGGCCGATGATATCATAGCATCATTAACTCAAGAGGCTACTAAAGAGGGATTAAAAGCTGTAATGGTCACTGGTGATAAAGATCTATTACAACTAGTAAATCACGATATCTTAGCCCTTAGGCCCCCTAAAAAAGGGGAGAACTCTTACACCTATGTTAACGAGGATGAAGTTTATCAACAACTAAATGTTACACCATCACAAGTAATTGATTATCTAGCACTAATTGGTGATAGCAGTGACAACGTCCCTGGTGTTAGTGGCATTGGCCCTAAAGGGGCAGTAAAGTTATTAAGTGAGTATCCCTCTTTGGATTTGATTTATGAAAATATTGAGAACCTTACCCCTTCAGTTAAAAACAAACTTGTTGAAAATAAAGAGATGGCTTATTTAAGTAAAAAATTAGTAACTTTAAAAAGTGATCTTTTTAAAACAGATTCTTTTGATAAAGAGCAATACAGTAGCTTGTTAGTTCAGTGGGACAATGGTTCTGAGATTTTTAAAGAGTATGGGTTTAACTCAATCTTAAAAACAATTGGACAAGAAAGTAGCACTATCGAAAGCCAAGTCGAAACCCATTGGAATCAAAAAGGCTCTTACACTTTAGTAACATCGGTAGCTGAATTAGATACTCTTTTAGAAAAAGAGAAGATAGTAGCTTTTGATTTAGAGACAACAAACTTAGATGAGATGTGTGCTGAAATTGTTGGTTTTTCTTTCACCTCAAAACCGTTTGAAGCTTACTATGTTCCCTTAGTTGCTGAAGATAAAAAGTACTTAGATGAAGATGAAGTTAAGAAGGTGTTGAAAAAACATCTAGTAGAGCGGAAATTACAACTTGTTGGACAAAATCTAAAATATGATTACAAAGTATTAAAAAGGTGGGGAATTGAGTCTGTTGAGTTAGCTTTCGACACTATGATAGCTGCTTGGCTTTTAGATAGCTCCTCTTTGTTTAACTTAGATTTTCTTGCCCAAAAGTATTTAGATAATTATGAAACTATTAAATACAGCGATGTAGTACCTGATAAAAAATCTCTTTTCAGTTCAGTTAGTCTAGAGGCAGCAACTGATTATGGTGCAGAGGATGCCGATGTAACTTGGCGCTTATATGAAGTGTTAAAACCACTTCTAAAAAAAGAGGAACTTGAGGATCTTTTTTATGATGTTGAGATGAAGTTAGTTAAGATCTTAGCCGACATGGAACTTACTGGAATTGAACTTGATCAAAACAGCTTGGAAGTTTTTAACATAGAGATCACTAAAAGAATCGACGAGATCGAAAGTGCAATTTTTGATGAGGTTGGTTATGAGTTTAATATTAACTCCCCCAAACAACTACAAACTGTCTTATTTGAAGAGCGAAATCTAACTCCAGGGAAGAAAACCAAAACAGGTTATTCCACAGCTGAAGCTGTTTTAGAAAAGTTAGCCCCCTTTGATATAGTTCCCCGTTTAATATTAGAAAATAGGACTTTAGTAAAACTAAAGAACACCTATGTTGAAACTCTTCCAACAATGATTAACCCCACTACCAAAAGAGTTCACACCTCTTACAGTCAAACAGGTACTGCAACAGGGCGCTTATCTAGTAGAAATCCCAACCTCCAAAATATCCCAATTAGAAGTGAAGAGGGAAGACAAATTAGAAAGGCTTTTGTGGCTAAAGAGGGCTCGCTGTTCTTATCAGCTGACTACAGCCAAATTGAGTTAGTTGTTTTAGCCCACCTAGCTGATGATAAATATTTAAAAGAGGCCTTTATAAGAGGTGAAGATATTCACCGCCACACAGCTTCTTTAATTTTTGAAGTCTTTAGTGAGATGGTGAGTTCTGAACAAAGGAGAATTGCAAAAACAATTAACTTTGGGGTGATGTATGGGATGAGTGCTTTTAGACTCTCCAATGAACTGGGAATTTCTCGCCAACAAGCTCAAAATTTTATCACCAACTACTTTGAGCGCTTCAGTAAAGTAAAAGATTTTATGCAAAAGGTGATAGATCAAACTTTAGAGACTAAAAGTGTAACAACCTTATTAGGACGCAAACGCTTTATCCCAGAAATTAGTAGTCGCAATAAGATGGAACAAGCCCAAGCAGAAAGAATTGCAGTTAACAGTGCAATTCAAGGTTCTGCTGCCGATATAATGAAATTAGCTATGATCAATGTTGTTAAAAAGATGGAAAGTAAAAATCTAAAAAGTAAACTTTTACTTCAAGTCCACGATGAGTTAATATTTGAAGTTGTTGAAGATGAGATGGATGTGATGAAAGAGTTGGTTGTGAATGAGATGGAAAACTCTTACAACCTCTCTATACCTATTAAGGTCTCCGTTGAAACTGGAAAAAACTGGGGAGAGATGAGTTGATAACAATTGGATTAACTGGGCGCTATTGTGCTGGTAAAAGTAGTCTCACCCCTTTCTTTGAGATGGGGGGTTTAAAGGTAATAGAAGTTGATCAGCTGGGGCACCAAGCTCTTAGTAGCAGTACAAAGCAATTGACTAATCTCTTTGGTTTGGAGATTTTGAATGAAGAGGGGACAGTAGATCGAAAGAAGTTGGGTAAAATAGTTTTTGGTGATAACAAAAAACTTAAGGAACTTGAATCTATTGTCCATCCTAAAATGGTTGAGGAAGTTGTCTCTTTAATTGAATTAGAGAGAGCTGCTAACACAAAAGGGGTTATCATAAATGCAGCCCTTTTAAAGAGGATGAACTTAGAGAAGCTGTGTGATGCAACTATTTATGTTGCAACGCCCACCCTTATTCGCTTCTTTCGTTCTCACAAAAGGGACAAAACTAATATTAAAAAGTTTGTCCAAATAGAAAAAGCTCAAAAAGAGATCCGACTCAAGGAGTTGAAAAGGTCAATAAAGGTATTTATTATCTTTAATTGGGTACCAAGACGATTTATTTATCGACAAATTGAGAAGTTTTGGGCTACTATGGGACTATAGGATTAAATGGGATGAGAAAAACAGGTATTTTTATTTTTTTAGGAATTGCTATCTCTTTAAGTATCTTTATTTTTGCAGGGGTAGTTTACTACAACCCTCTAATTAGAGAAGCATTAAACATTGAACCTATTAGTGTTGTAAAAACAGTAGTAGCGCCAGTGGTTAAAAAAGAGGTAGAGGTAAAGCAGGTAGAACCAAAAGAGAAAGAGGTTGCACCTGTTGTTAAAGAAGAGCCTAAAGTGGTTGAGCCAGTAGTTGTAAGAGAGGAGCCTAAAGTAGTCGCACCTGTTGTGGCAAAACCAGAGCCCCCTGTAGTTAAAGAAGAGCCCAAAGTGGTAGAACCAGTGGTTGTCAAAGAGGAATCCAAAAAGGCTGAACCTGTAGTGGTTAAACCAGAACCTACTGTAGTTAAAGAGGTGCCTAAAGTGGTTGCACCTGTTGTGGTAAAACCTGAGGCCCCTAAAGTGGTAACTCCTGTAGTTAAAGAAGAGCCTAAAGTTGTTGAACCTGTTGTAGCTCCCATGGCAGTTAAAGAAGATTTTAAGTGGCCAGAGATTAATGTAGAAGGGCAAAGGGCAATATTTATTGAACCAATTTCCTTTGAAAAAGAGGCTGCAGAGAGACGTAAAAAGGCAGTAGATGATTTATTTGATCGTCTAGAGTTCTAGATAAATAAAAGGGCCATCGCAAAATGCGATGGCCTTATTCGTAAATTTAGACAGTTGCCACAGGTTCTGGATCATCTTGAGGTTCGCCTCTATGAACTTTGCCCATTAAAGTAAAAGCAATTGCCATACAGACAGCTGCAAAGATAAATAACGAACCGTAACCAAAGATATCAATTAAGGCTCCAGTAATTGGGGGAGCAATAATTGAAGCTAGTTGGCTAAAGAAGTAGTAAAGACCTGTGTAAATTCCGATGTTTGAATAATCGGCCATTTGCCACAACATTGGAAAAGAGTTAGTAACAACAGTTACCCAGAATATTCCAAAGGCAAACATCAAAGCCCAAAATGGGATTGTTAAGGCTAAAGAGGGGCTACCAGAGCCTTTAACTACTAAAGAATGGCCAAACACTAAAAGAAGAACAACAACTAAAAATGCTAAAGCAGTTCTAATAGTTTTCTTACGCCCTCTTTTGTGAGCCACTATTCCACTGGGGATGGCAAATATTGCATAAGCAATTCCAACCATTCCAGCAGCTAAAGCTGCATTACCTGTGGAAGTGCGTAAAATTTCAACTGAGTATTTACCAACAAAGGGTAAAACTCCTTGGTATCCAATGAACCAAAACAGAAGCGATAAGAGGATAAAGAGGGCACTTTTCTCCTCTTCACCTAAAATCTGTTTTAAAGATTTAATTATTGGAACATGCTCTTCTTCAGCTTTCTCTTCATAGTTGGCATTTTTCTCTTTAACAAATAAAAATAGTAAAATAGCAGCTAAGATTACCAATACACCTGCTAATGGGAAAGCTAAAATATCATCTGTAGGACCACGATTGGGAAGGTTAATCTTAACTCTCATAAGTTGTGCTAAGCCAATTGTTCCAACAATAGAAGCAATTCCACCCATTGTGTTAATAACACCGTTAGCCTCTGATCTTATCTCACCAGGAATCATATCGGGCATGAGAGCCACCACTGGGCCTCTTGCTGCTTGTTTAAACAAGTTTAGGGCAAAGATTAAGATTACTAAAAATGGAAGTGACCACAAAGCGCTAAATGGCATTAAACCAAATGCAATTCCACTTAAGGGCAAAAGGACAACTATAAAGGGCATTCTCCTTCCAATTGGAGTGCGTATTCGATCACTTAATGCACTGAAAACTGGAATTAAGAAAATTGCGAAGATGTTATCAATTGTCATAATCGCCCCAATTACAGCATTAGATTCAATATAGCGACCTAAAAAAATTGGCACATAGGTATCATACAGGGGGTCCATCAACCCCATGGTGAAAAAGCCTAGTCCAATGAGAAAGGTTATCATGTAATACCCTTTCATACTCTTTTGTTCTCTCTTTTTTGTCATGGCAGCCTCTTTTGATGTGATGGTAAAAGTGTACCAGTAATTTAAAGGGGATGCAAAAGATTTATCACTATAAGAAAAGTTAACTTAAAGCAATTGGTATGGTTTATATAATCTATAATTTAAATACTCATAGTATGTTATTTAAGGTCTTTACACACTGGAGGTAGTGGCAAGGATAGATGTAGTTTTAGTTGATAGAGCATGGCTAAAACAAAATGGTATTGAAGTAACAGCTGTAGCACACCGATTATATCGAAAGTCAGGATTCCTTTGAAATGGTAAAGTATTCTCTATTCACTAACGTTACTAGGCTTTGATGCTTATATTGGGCACATAAGTGCTGTTAGGGATTTTATATATTCCCACTATTTGGCACTTGGAAAGTCGCAAAGCTTAAAAGTATGTAATAAAGAAAATTTATCCCTATGGGTTGAGAAAGTAGAAAAAGATTAAAGTCTTGTTACTATGAAGCAAAACCTATTTTCAGTGAGTTCTATTGGTATAGTTGTAGATCCATTTGGTTTGTGTACTTGGCCAATTAGATATTCAAGTGCTGAGCGTGTTTTTATTGAATTGGCTAGCATCATTAAAACCAAAGAAGATGTTTATCAAGCAAAAGATATGTTAGAAGGAGCTGCTAATTTGAGACCTACACGATTGCAACTACTACTTGAGAATTGCACTAGTATTAAAGCAAAGAGGTTGTTTTTGTGGCTTGCAAAAGGAGTTAGCCCCACTTGGAATAAATATATTGATATCTCAAAGATCAATCTTGGCTCGGGAAAAAGGCAAATTGTACCAAAAGGTGTCCTTGATAATCAATTCTTAATAACTGTTCCTAAAATAGAAAATGAGTACTATTGACCATAAATTGGATAGTTCTACTTATAGTTAGGCATGTTATACTAAAAGTTAGAAAACTGTGAGGTAAGTTTTCCATGGAAAGTAATTCAGTAGAATATAAAAGAGAGCTCTCTGATGATTTTGAAAAAGAAATTGTAGCCTTTTTAAACACAGGAGGGGGAGAGTTATTTATAGGATTAAGCAATGATGGGACAATTTGTGGTGTTGATAATTCTGATAAACTCTCTTTATCAATAATAGACAGAATTAAAAATAACATTTTACCAGCTGCCTTGGGGCTATTTAATGTAGAGGTGAAAAAAGAGGGAGAACTTTCATACATCCGCATAATTGTTGCCCAAGGATTAGAAAATCCGTATTACCTAAAAAAGTATGGGATGAGCGAAAAGGGTTCCTATATTCGAATAGGCTCCCAATCTTCACCAATGAACCATAAGTTAATTAATCAATTAAACTCCCAAAGGGTGGCACACACTTTAAGCAATGTAGTATCTCCAAACCAATACCTCACATTTACACAATTGAAAATTTATTATGCAGAAAAAGGTTTTGATGCTAGTAGTGAGTTTTTCTTAAAAAATTTAGGTCTTTATACAGAAGATGGGAAGTACAATTATGTTGCCTACCTAATGTCAGATAACAATGGAAACTCAGTTAAAGTTGCTAAATTTGGGGGAACTGAGAAGTATGACATATTGGAACGAAATGAGTATGGAAGAGGATGCTTAATTAAATCAGCTTATCAAGTGTTAGATAAACTAAATGTTGCAAACACTACGGTGGTGAGAGTTGGTGGTAGCGCTGCTAGAAGAGAGTTTAACCTAGTTGATAAAGATGCAATGCGTGAAGCAGTTCTTAACGCAATTATTCATAACGACTATATAAATGGCTCTTATCCACAATTTGAAATTTATGATGATAGACTCGAGATTGTATCCACTGGGGGACTTCCAATTGGACTTCCTGAGGATGAGTTTTTTAGAGGAAGGTCCCACCCTCGCAACAGAGAACTTATGAGAATATTTTCAGATATGGAATTGTGTGAACAACTAGGATCTGGGATGAAAAAAATTTTAAAAACTTATCCTAAAGATATTTTTGAAATCTCAGATAACTTTATTTCAGTAACCTTTCCTTACAACAAAGAGGCATTAAGTGTTTTAACTGAACATAAAAATGGCGGTGTAAATGGCGGTGTAAATGGCGGTGTAAATTACCTCTCTAAAAATGCTAAAGTTGTATTGGATATTATCAAAGAAGATGGTTCTATAACCCAACAAGAGATGGCAAAAGAGTCCAAGGTTTCTATTAGGACAGTTCAAAGGGCACTTAAAGAACTGAAAGATAAAAATATCATAGTTCGAGAAGGTTCAGCTAAAACAGGAATCTACTCTTTAGTAGATGATCCTTAGAAGAACATTTTACTTTAAATTGCAGTTGTGGTAAAACTTCCCTATGGCCTTTATCACCACTAAAAAGCAACTAACAAACTATTTAACACTAACTGAAAAAGAGGAGCTTTGGTTTGATGAAAACAACGACAAACTTCCTTTCTTAGTTAGTGAGTACTATTTATCTTTAGTAGACCCTAACAATCCCAACGACCCAATAAGAAAACAAATTATCCCCACTAGTGATGAGTTTGTAAGTTTCCCTTCTGAAGATAAAGATCCTCAACTAGAAAGTAGTTATAGTATCTTACCCCGTTTAATTCGCCGTTATAAAAGTAGGGTAGCACTATTAGTGACTGATAAATGTACAACTTATTGTCGTCATTGCTTTAGACGCCGTTTTACCTCTTTAGATAAAAACATAATTAGTGATAAAGAGGTGCACGAAGTTGGTTCTTACTTAAAAGAGAATTTAGAGGTTAAAGAGATTTTAATTACAGGAGGAGATCCGCTAACTCTTTCAGATCAAAATCTTTTAAACATCTTAAAAATTTTATATACCTATCGAAACGATTTAGTAATTAGAATAGGATCAAGAGTGGCCGTCACTTATCCTCAAAGGATAACTCCTTCACTTATTTCATCTTTAAAAGAATCGGGTTTTAAAGCCATTTATGTAATGAGTCAGTTTAACCATCCCACTGAAGTTACTTCAAAAGCTCTTAGAGCAACTGATTTGTTTATCGACAACGGAATTTTAGTTCTAAATCAAACTGTTTTGCTTAAAGGAATAAATGATGATGTTGATACTTTAGAAGTTTTGATGAACAGCCTAGTTAGTAATAGAATAAAACCTTACTACCTCTTTCAAGGAGATTTAGTAAGTGGAACTAACCATTTTAGAGTCCCCTTAGAAAAAGGGCTTGAGATTGAAAAAGAGTTACGTAGACGCCTAAGTGGTTTGGCAATGCCTTTATATGCTGTTGATTTACCCAATGGGGGAGGTAAGGTTCCTATAGTTCACCCCTACTTGAAGAAAGTAGAGGATGATAACTCTTTGTTTGAAAATTATGAGGGAAGCGAGTTTTACTACCCAGATCCTCAGTAGATTATTTGTTGACCCGCTCGATATACTCTTTGGTCTCAGTGTTAACTAAGATTCTTTCACCTTGTTTGATGAAAATAGGGACTCTCACAGTTAAACCTGTTTCTGTGACAACGTTTTTAGTAGCACCAGTTACTGTATCACCTTTAATAGCCTCTTCAGCTTCAGCAACCTCAAAAACAACTTTGGTTGGAACTTGAATATCTAAAAGTTCACTTTCCCAGAAGGTGCATCTGTAAGTTTCTCCCTCTTTCATAATGTATTGATACTCTTCAAAAGAAGCTAAAGGGATATCTATTTGATCGTAGGTCTCTGTCAACATAAAATGGAAAAACTCTCCATCGTTGTACAGATATTGGCAATCACGATCTTCAACTCTAATATCTTCAACGTTGTCTTGAGTTTTAAATGTCTCTCTGAGAACTTGACCAGTTGAAGGGCTCTTTAATCTCACCCTTACAAAGGCTGAGCCTTTACCTGGATTAACAAATTCTCTTTCGACACAAATGTAAGGTTGTCCCTTTATTAAAAGGGCAGTCCCTTTCTCTATTTGACCAGCTTTAATCATTTTTTACCTCTTAAGTGGATAGCATTAGATGCGCTTAAGCGTATCAGAAAGATTGAATAAAATCAAATCCCCAACTCTTGTAAATCTACCCTGTAACATCAATAAACGGTCAAATCCTAGCGCTACTCCTGAGCATTGTGGGAAAGTTCCATCAAAGATATCTAACATCTCATAATCAACATCAGCAATTGGTAAACCCTCTTTTAAGGCAATCAAAGTTGCTTGTTTTCTAAAGAAATCAGCTATCTTAGTGTAATCATCTTCCTCATCGTAGCAGTTGGCTAACTCTACGCCCCCTGCATACAACTCCCATCTTTTTTTGTAAAAGGAGTTAGGCTTATCTTTTGCTAGACACTCAATTTGACGAGGATAGTCGTAGATAACTAAAGGCTTATCTTGAGGTAAAAAAGGTTCTACAAAGTTTAAAAAGAGACGATTAAAAGTGTCATCCCAACTCTCTGGTTTTTCTGGTAAAGTTAGACCTTTATTTTTAGCCACTTCTTTCAGATCTCTAATGTTTTGCACCTTCTCTAAATCAAAACCACCAACTAAGTAACACACCTCTGCCATCGACATTTTTTTAAAAGGGGGTAGAAGGTGATCAGGTGTATTTGGAAGTTTTGTTTGGTCAAACAACCTTTGGGTAATCTCAATAGAATCAATTTCATCTGCCCCAACGGTGTAATACTCTAGCATTGTAAATTCAGGGTTGTGGTGCGACCCACTTTGTTCATCATTGCGAAAGCATTTAGAGATTTGGTAAATGCTTTGATGAGTTTTGTGGATGATTCTTTTCATATGAAGTTCAGGAGAAGGAACTAAATAGAGTTCCCTTTCTCCGTGTAAGTAGGAACTATAAATAGTAGAGAAGATCGAGATTGAACTTTCAGGAATCAAAGAGGGGCTTAATAGGGGAGTTGAGACCTCTAGATATCCATTTTCATCAAACCATCTTCTAAGTGAGTTTTTTAACTTGCTTCTTAACTTTATAACTTCAATATCCACAAGTGCGACTATAGCCGTGTCAAAGTTCTTTGTAAAGGTTGTTGTATGGACAGAGAGGCACCTGATTCGTATACTCATCAAGATGAGTCTTTATAACTATGAAAATAATCAGATAATATATGCACTGGCAACAGGTTGGGCAAATACTCCGATTGGTGTTATCCGCATCTCAGGAGTTTCTTCTATAGAAAAAGTTTCCACTATTTTCTCAAGAGGTAAAGCTTTAACAAAAGCTGCTAGCCACACAGCCCACTACGGCACTCTCATTGATCCCAAAACTAAAGCTAAAATCGATGAGGTATTAATTACTGTGTTTACAGGTGGGCGTGGTTACACAGGACAAGAGAGTTTAGAGATCTCTTGTCATGGTTCTCCAGTTGGAATTAGGGCAATTTTTAGGGCTTTGGAAAGTCTTGGTTTTAGAAGTGCTTTACCTGGTGAGTTTACCTTTAGAGCTTTTATGAATGGGAAATTAGATTTAACTCAAGCTGAAGCTATCATGGAGATAATTAACAGTGAAAGTAGCCTCTCTCACTCGTTAGCTTTAAATAGGCTAGAGGGAAATCTTTTTGATCAAATAGATTTAATTAAACAAGATATCTTAGATAGTGTCTCTGTTATTGAATTACAATTAGATTACGCTGAAGATGAAATAATTGATTCAACAGATTTTCCAACTCAATTAGTTGAAAAAAGCGTGAAGGCTTTAGAGAACTTAATTGAGACCTACTCGGTTAGCCAACTCTACTCTCAAGAACAAAAGGTTGTCTTAGTTGGTTCAACTAATGTGGGTAAGTCCACTCTCTTTAACCTCTTGTTAAAAGAGGAGCGCTCAATAGTTAGCGACATCCATGGAACAACGCGAGATTTTATTGAATCTAAAACTGTCTTAGACTCTATTCCAATTCATCTTTACGACACTGCAGGTCTTAGGGATTCTGGTGACAGCATTGAACAAGAGGGGATTAAAAGATCTAAAAGATTAATTGAAGTTGCCGATTTAATTTTATTTATGGTTGATTCTTCAAACTTTGAGAATAACTTCAACTCTTTAGAACAAGAGATAATTAGCGATTCACGTACCTTAGTAGTTTGGAATAAAACAGATTTAAATGGTAACGCTCCACTAAAAGGGAGTTTTCCCCTAAGTGCTAAAAAAGGTGAGGGGTTTAAGAATTTAAAAGAGGCTATGATTAAAAAGTTAACTAAAGAGGTAAAAAAACCCCACCAAGAGGCAGTAGTGATTGAAAGTGAGAGACAAAAGAGAGAGCTTGAACGCTCCTTAGGTGCTTTAGAGAAAGCTTTACAGTACAACAGCCAAAACGTCCCACTAGATTTCATAGCAGTTGAATTAAATGAAGCACTCGATGCTTTAGGCACCTTGACTGGAGAAGTTGCCTCTTCCGATATCTTAGAAAATATATTTAGCAATTTTTGCGTAGGAAAATAGAGATGGATTACGATGCAATAGTAGTTGGAGCTGGGCACGCTGGAATAGAGGCTGCCTTAGCACTAGCTCGCCTTAATAATAAAACAATACTAATAACTCAAAACCTTGATGCAATAGGGCGCCTTTCTTGTAACCCTGCAATTGGAGGTTTAGCTAAAGGGAACATGGTGCGAGAAATTGATGCTTTAGGGGGACAAATGGCCCACTTCATCGATAACTCAATGATTCAATTTAGAATCTTGAATAAAAGAAGAGGTCCAGCAGTTCAAGCTCCCAGAGCCCAAGCAGATAAATTTTTGTACCACCGATTGGCAAAAGAGACTTTAGAGACCCAATCAAACTTAGATTTATTTCAAGATACAGTAGTAGATATTCTCTTAAACAAAAAAGGGGATACCATAGAGGGAGTTATTACTGAACGCGGTCACACCATAACTAGTAAAACAGTAGTTTTAACTACTGGAACTTTTATGGAGGGAAAAATCTTCATTGGCGAATACGAAGCTTCTAGTGGAAGATTGGGTGAACCTGCTGCAATTGGATTAGGGGATGCTTTAAGAAAAAAGGGATTTGAAGTTGGTAGATTGAAAACAGGAACTCCAGCTCGAGTTCGTAAATCTTCAATCAACTTTGATATCTTAGATCGCCAACCTGGAGATGCTTATGCTTTTGGTTTCTCTTTTGACACTAAAAGTGTAGATCGACCCTCAGTAGATTGTTATATAACATTCACTAACGATAAGACCCATAAGATTATTAGCGACAATATTAACCTCTCTCCTTTGTATGGAGGGAAGATTGTTGGCTTAGGGCCTCGGTACTGCCCCTCAATTGAGGATAAAGTTGTGCGTTTTGCCAATCGTTTAAGACACCAAATTTTTATTGAACCTGAGGGGTTGGGAACTGAAGAGATGTATCTTAACGGCTTAAGTTCCTCGTTACCTGAAGATGTTCAAATAAAGATGATCCGTTCAGTTAAAGGGCTAGAAGAGGCTCAGATTATGAGACCTGGTTATGCAGTGGAGTACGATTATCTTAATCCACTTCAGTTATACCCCTCATTAGAGACTAAAAGGGTAAAAAACCTCTTTTTAGCAGGACAAACAAATGGGACTAGCGGTTATGAAGAGGCTGCAGGGCAAGGTTTGATTGCAGGTATTAACGCCTCTTTAAAGATGGCCAATAAAGATCCTTTGATATTATCGCGAACTGAATCTTATACGGGAGTTTTAATTGACGATTTAGTTACCAAAGGAACTGAAGAGCCTTATAGAATGTTCACTAGTCGTGCCGAACACCGTTTGAATATGAGACACGATAGTGCTGATCAACGCCTAATGCCAATAGGGCATGCAGTGGGATTAAAAAGCGATGAAGCTATGGAAGCTTTGCAAAATAAGATTGAAAAAATTGAGATGGTTAAAGAGCTACTCGATAAAACAAGGGTTTCCAATAAAAGGGGAAGTGACTTTTTAAGGATGCCTGAAATTACAATGGACGATTTAGTTAAAGAGATTCCCTCTTTAAAAGAGTTTGATGATGCAATTTTGTACCAAAGCGAGCTCGATATTAAATATGCAGGGTATGTAGAGCGTCAAAGAAGGCAAGCTGAAAAACTTAATAAGATGGAAAAAATAATCATCCCCCAAGATTTTAACTACGATGAAGTTTTAGGATTATCTACTGAATCTAAAGAGAAGCTAAAAAGCATTAAACCCCACTCTGTTGGACAAGCTGTTGGAATATCAGGGGTGCGTAACAGCGACATTGCAATATTAATGGTTATCTTACAAAGGGGTAAAAATAATGGCTCTGAAGTTATTTCTTGATGGGCTGAAAGAGTTAGATATCTCATTAGATGCTACCCAGCAGCAACAATTTGAAACTTACATCAACGAATTAAAATTGTTTAATCCAACTTATCGGTTAGTTGCCTCCAACGACGATGATTTTATTGCTCACCACTTATTAGATTGTGCTGCCCCTTCGAAACTTTTAAGCGAATATGGGAAAAGTATTTGTGATGTTGGTTCAGGGGGAGGACTACCTGGAATTGTTTTGGCAATTCTTTTAAGAGATAAAAACTTTGTTTTAGTTGAAAGATCGGCTAAAAGGTGTGGATTCTTACGCAACGTTGTTACTTTGTGTAACTTAAGTGCTAAAGTAGAAATAGTTGAAAAAGATCTTAAAGAAATTAAGGATAAGTTTTCTTTGGTAACCTTTAGGGCTGTTTCACCTTTACAAGATATAGTGGAAGATTTAGAAAAGATATTAAAAGATGGGGGAGTGATTTTTGCCTACAAAGGTAAAAAAGAGGAACTAGATAAAGAGCTTGCATCCCTCACCTCTATAAAGCAGACTAAGGTAGTACCTATAAAGGTCCCCTTTTCAGATGTAGAGAGAAATATTGTAATTATTGGCGGTATTGAGAATGAGTTTTATTGAAGGATTGTTTTTAGGTGTGGTGCAAGGGTTAACTGAGTTTTTACCTGTCTCTAGTTCAGGTCATTTAATCTTAGCACGCCACTATTTTAATATTGATGAGGTTCCCCTTTTATTTGATGTGTTACTTCATGTAGCAACTTTAATTGTTATTGTTTATCACTACCGTAAATTAGTAGGAGATATGATTGTTAGTTTTTTTAGATTTATCACAAGAAAAGCAACTAGTGAAGATCAAGTTAACTTAGATTTAATAGTGGCTCTTATTGGTTCTACTCTAATAACAGTCATTTTTGTTTTGCTTTTTAGAAAGTTTAACATTGAGAGTAACTCAATTTTAAGTGTCTCGTTGTTGATGTTTGTTACCGCAGCTCTATTAGCAACAACTAATTTAGCTGCAACTAGAATAAAAAAAGTTAAAAAAATTGGTTATAAGCAAATTCTTTTTACTGGTGTTGGACAAGGATTTGGGGTCTTAGCGGGCATTTCTCGCAGTGGTGCTACTATAACAAGTGCCCTTTACAGTGGTATGGAACGTAAAGATGCTGCAGATTTTGCCTTCTTATTATCAATTCCAGCCATCTTAGGAGCTTTGGCCTTAACATTAGTTGAAGAGGGTGGCACAATGAGTGTAGCAGTAGTGCCAACAGTAGCTGGTTTTATTAGTGCATTTATTGTTGGCTTAATTACTTTGAGAGTTTTGTTGTGGATGATTAAAAGTGCCCGTTTATGGTACTTTTCTATCTACTTAGTTTTAGTTGGTTCGTTTGGATTGTTCACTTATTTTAGTTAATTGTAGGTTGGTATGATTGGTTTAATAATTGGTTTTATATTTTTATTAGGATCTGCTTTGAGTTTTGGCTTCTCTTTTTTGCCTGCTGAAACAATTGCCTATATCCCTTTTAATAGCTACATAAGTGAAGCTCTCCAATTTTTAAATACCTACGGGGTTCCCTCATTTTTAGATCAAAGTGTTCAACTCTATTTCGTACCAGCTGTTTTACTCTTTTTTGCCCTCTATTTTGTTATTACTCTTAAAAGAAAAACCTTTTGGTTTTTTACCCCCTACATTATTTTTGTCTACTATAGCTTTTACACCTACTTCCAACTAATTTATAAACAAACACAACCCGCTTTTATTTTAGAAAGATTAGTTAATGAACCATTGATGGCTCTAATATTATTAACACTGATTATTTTATTAGAACTATTATTGGGGACTCTCTTTTTTATCCTCTTAAGAAAGATAGATAAGTTTTTCCAAAGTAGACGCAAAGTTAAAGTGAAAGTTAAAAAAGAGAAGAAAAATAAAAAGATCAAAAAAGAGAAAAAAGTAAAAGAGAAAGTTGTTAAAGAGAAAACTCAAACTAACGATTTCCCTAAAGTTGAGTCGATTAAACCTTTAAAAACAATTGCCCCTAGTGTTAAAGAAGTTGAAATGAGTGAAGCTAAAGAGGGTCTTAGGGAGAGTTATAACCCAATGGTTGCCTTAAAAGAGCAACTTGAAAAAGAGAAACAACTTCAATCACTAAAAAGTGTAACTCCTAAAGTCCCTGAAGTTGAAAAACAACCAGAGGTTATTGAACCAAAGGCAAAACCGATAGAAATTGCTCCCCAAGTTAAAATTGAAGAAATTGAAACGTACGATGATGAAGAGGATGTTGAACAACTTAGTGGAGTTGGAGGATTAGTCTCTTCTGGTGATGGTAAAGATGCTTTGTTAAGTAGAAAGAAAATTAACTACCAAAGACCTCCTGAAAATTTATTAGACACCTATCCCGATCATAAAAACTTTATTACAGAAGAGACTAGGGCTGCTGGTGAAGATTTAGTGGCAACTTTAAATCAATTTAAAATTAGCAGTGAGTTGGTAAACATTGTAAAAGGACCCACTGTTACAATGTTTGAAGTCTCTCCTGCCCCTGGAGTTAGAGTTAGCTCTATTTTATCTTTATCAGATAACATTGCTTTACGCTTAGCTGCTCGCCAAGTGCGCATTGTTGCCCCAATTCCAGGTAAACAAGCAGTTGGGATTGAAGTGCCCAATAAAGATCGAGCTATCATTGGCTTTAAAGATCTTTTAAGTACTATCGATGCTAAAACCTACCAAGTTCCGATGGTCCTTGGAAGAACCATCACAGGAGAGCCTGTAGTTATTGAACTAACTCAAACTCCCCACCTTTTAATTGCTGGAGCTACAGGGTCTGGGAAATCTGTTTGTGTTAACTCTTTAATTAGCTCAATCTTATATCGTCGCTCTCCCAAAGAGGTGCGCCTAATACTAGTTGATCCAAAGATTGTTGAACTTAGAGTTTACAACGGAATACCCCATTTATTAACGCCAGTTATTACTGAACCTAAAAAGACAATTAAAGCTTTAGAGTTTTGTCTTTATGAGATGGAAAGACGTTATAAACTGTTAAACGCATTAGCTGTTAGAAATATCTCTGCATACAACAAAAAAGTTGAAAATAAAAAGTTAGCTAGAGAAAAACTACCCTACATCGTTGTAGTTATCGATGAGTTTGCCGATTTAATGACAACAGTAGGAAAAGAGTTAGAAACCTTGTTAGCTCGTTTAGCAGCTATGGCAAGAGCTGTTGGAATTCACTTAGTATTGGCAACTCAACGCCCCTCTGCCAACGTTATTACTGGAATCATTAAATCTAACATCCCCACAAGAATAGCTTTCATGGTTGCAAGCCAAATTGATAGTAGAATTATTATTGATGAAACTGGAGCTGAAAAACTGCTAGGTAAAGGGGATATGCTCTTTGCCCCAGGGTGGGATCCCAACTCTGTGCGTCTTCAAGGAGCCTTTTTAAGTGATGAAGAGGTTGAACGGATTGTTGAGTTTGCTAAAAGCCAAGGGGAGCCCGATTACCTTGACGACTCTTTCTTTGAAGAAGAGGTCGATACTGAAGAGAGCAGTGACGATTTTGATGATGATAGCAGCGATGAAGCTTTGATGGAGAAAGCTCTAAAGATTGTTGTAGAGCGCCAAGGAGCTTCAGCAAGTTATCTTCAAAGAAGATTGAAGATTGGATACAACCGAGCTGCTCGCATAGTTGAACAGATGGAAGAAGAGGGGCTAGTTGGACCTGCTCGAGGTAGTAAGCCACGTGAAATTCTTAGGTATCCAGATTGAGCAAAATGAGTTTTTTAGGTAAACATGCAATTGTTAACAACACTGTTGTTTCATCAAGTGAAGCTACAATAAACATAACTAATAAATCTTATTTTTATAGTTACTCAGTTTATGAGTCAATTAAAGTATTAGGGGGAAAAGGGATCTTTTTAAAAGAGCACTTAGAGCGCCTTTTTTTCTCCGCTAGCGGAATTGATATTAGACACCCTTTTACCATCGATCAAATAGAGAGCTCTTTTTACACCTTGTTAAAAGTGGATTCTATTGAAGAGGCAACAATTACAATAACTTTAGTTGGGGGAGTTGAGAGTTCTTATTTTATTACTGCTGCTAATAGATTAAAATATCCTCACTCATTTTACGAAAGTGGAATTAATGTAATTACCTACTACGCTGAGCGCTTTTTACCCCGTTATAAAACAAACAACCTTTTAGTAAACTACATGGGTCTAAAAGAGGCCTCATCCAAAGGAGCCTTTGAAGCTTTGTTGGTAAATAAAGAGAACTTAGTTTTAGAGGGGACTCGAAGTAACCTTTTTGCTTTTAAAGATAAAGAAGTTTTCACTTCAGATGAAAAGAAAGTGTTAGCTGGAGTTACTAGAGATAAAGTTATTAAATCAATTGAACAATTGGGTTATACCCTTAAATTAGAAGCACCTTCATTAGAGAAGATAAAGGGCAATTACTACGATGGTCTTTTTATCTCATCAACATCTATGGGCGCTATGCCCATTGGTAAAGTGGATGAAAAACGGTGCAATAAAGAGATAGAATTTGTAAAAGATATTGCTTTGTTAGTGAAACAACTTGAACTACAGGAGCTACACTAAGAGAGCTAAAGAGAGTATAGTTAATCTCATATGAAATTTGAAACACTACCTTTAGATGAAAAAATCCAAAAAGGGATTAGAAAAGCTAAATTTGTAACATGTACTGAGGTACAAAAGAAGGCCCTCCCAGGCTCTTTAGAGGGTAAAGATTTAATGGTCCAATCCAAAACAGGTTCTGGAAAAACTGCTGTTTTTATATTGGCAATCTTACACCGCTATGTTGAGGCAACAGGGCAAAAACCAACTGCATTAATCATCGCCCCCACTAGAGAACTGGCTGTTCAAATTGCACTCGATGCTGAAGTATTAGCAAGTGGAATTGAAGGCTATAAAGTGGGCTGTTTTTATGGGGGAGTGGGTTATAACGAACAAGAGAAAATCTTAGCTAGTAAACCTAATCTAATAATTGGAACCCCTGGGAGAATCTTAGATTTCCAAGGCTCAGGGAAAATTGACTTCAGAGAGATAGATATCTTTGTCATTGATGAAGCAGATCGTCTTTTTGATATGGGCTTTTTCCCCGATATCCAAAAGATGTTCGCCTTCATGGATAAAAAAAGAGCCCACCAAACAATGCTCTTTAGTGCAACTTTAACTTCCAGAGTTAGAAATCTTGCTTGGTCTTATATGAACGATCCTTTGATTGTTGAAGTTGAGCCAGAAGAGATTACTGTTAAAAACATTACACAATCTTTGTACCACGTCTCTAAAGATGAAAAGTTCTCTTTGCTACTAAGAATCTTAAATAAAGAGAATCCTAAAAATGCTTTGGTTTTTAGCAACACTAAAGCAATGGCAATAGAGCTTAGCAAAAGACTCAACGTCAATGGTTATAAAAGCCAATACTTGATGGGAGATTTAGCCCAAAACAAAAGATTGGCAATTATTAACAGGATGAAAAGGGGAACTTTAACCTTTTTAGTTGCCACTGATGTGGCAGCTAGAGGACTTCAAATTGATGATTTGGAGTTGGTTATCAACTACGATATTCCTGAAGATTATGAATCTTATGTGCACCGCATTGGGCGTACAGCTCGAGCTGGTAAAAGTGGTAAGGCAATCTCTTTAGCTTGTGAACAATATGTGTATGGCCTTGAACCAATTGAAAAGTATATTCAAATGAAAATACCAGTTCAGTGGCCCGATGAGAATGAGCTTCCTTTAGTAAACGATAAAAGTGCTTCTATGCGCTTTAGAGATTTGGTGAGTCAAAAAGAGTACGCCTCTAAGCGTCCTCCAAGTGGAAAAAGGGAGAAAAAGTATACCAAATCTTCCTTTAGTGCCCCTCGATTTACCCCAGCTGTTAAAAAAAGTGGTCCATCAGTTAATTACGATCATCTTAAGAGCTTGGACTTTGATCAAAGACTCGATTATTATAAACAACTATATGGCCCTAAAAAGAAAGAGAGTAAAAAGAGAGAACCCGTTGTAAAGGAGAAGCCTAAAAAGCTCCCATTTTATAAAACATTATTTAAAAAGAGGGGGAAAAATGATTAAGCGATTTATCTCATACTACAAGCCTTACAAAAAACTTTTCTTCTTAGATATGGGAGCTGCAACTGTTGGCTCTTTGTTAGCAATCATTTTTCCGCAACTTACTAGACAACTTTTAAGAGTTTACATTCCAGAACAACATTGGCAAATGATGATTACAACGTTTGTCTTAATGTTTGTAATTTACATCCTTCAAACATTTTCAACTTACATAAGGGTAAGGTGGGGACACCAGTTGGGTGTCTATATGGAGACCGATATGCGCCAAGATCTATTTGGCCATCTTCAGCGTCTCTCTTTTGGTTACTATGATCAAACAAAAACAGGACACTTAATGAGTCGTATAACCAACGACTTATTTATGATTACTGAAACAGCTCACCATAGCCCCGAAGATCTTTTAATCTCAGCAATTGTAATTATTGGTTCTTACTCCTTTATGTTTTACAACAACTACCTGTTAGCTCTGGTATCTATAATACCACTTCCGTTTATGTTAGCTTTTGGAATCTATTATAGTAAGAAGATGAAAGCTGGCTTTAGAGAGGTGCGTTCAACTGTAGCCGATGTTAATGCCCTTGTTGAAAACTCAATCCAAGGGGTTAGAGAAGTTCAATCTTTTACAAGTGAATCTTACGAGAAGAAAAAATTTAAAGCAGTTAATAAAATCTTTAAAGATGCCCGAAGCAACCAATACAAAGTGATGGCTCGCTACGAAGCAACAATGATGTTCTTTAGAGAGTTGTACTACTTTGTAACAGTGGCAGGGGGAGCTCTTTTAATCTATTACAATTTAGTCCCTGTTTACGATCTAGTTGCTTTTATCCTCTATGTGGGGGTAGTACTCCCTCCAATTGATCGTTTAATTAGATTCACTGAACAGCTTCAACAAGGGATGGCAGCTTTTGAAAGATTTGTTGAAGTTATGGATATTGAAAGTGATATTGAAGATCATCCAGATGCTGTTGATTTAGAAGTTACTAAAGGGGAAGTCTCTTTTAAAGATCTCTCTTTCACATACGACAATGGTGATGAGGTAGTTTTAAAAGATCTCAATTTCACTATCAAAGGGGGATCCACTGTTGCCATCGTTGGTGAAAGCGGAGCAGGTAAATCTACTTTAGTCTCTCTTATTCCCCGTTTTTATGAACCCGATGTGGGGGAAGTTTTAATTGATGGTGTAGATATAAACTTGGTTACTAAAAAATCTTTAAGGTCTCAAATTGGTTTTGTTCAACAAAACATCTTCTTATTTGATGGTTCTATTAGAGAGAACTTGAAGTACGGAAACAGTAGTGCAACTGATGAACAGATGCTAAGGGCCCTTGAGTTGGCTAACTTAGGATCTTTTATGGCCTCATTACCCAATGGTTTAGATACTGAAGTGGGCGAAAGGGGCACTAGGTTATCTGGAGGGCAAAAGCAGCGTATCTCAATTGCCCGAGTCTTTTTAAAAAACCCCCCAATATTAATCTTTGATGAGGCTACAAGTTCACTAGATAGCGAATCGGAAGGACAAATCCAAGAAGCATTTAACCGCTTAGCTGAAAATAGGACAGCAATCGTGATTGCCCACCGCTTAGCAACGGTGCGCAATGCAGATATAATTTTTGTGTTGGAAGAGGGAAAAGTAGTTGAAGTGGGAACTCATACTGAACTATTGGCTTTAAATAAATCTTACAGCCACCTCTATAAAAACCAACAACTTATGTAAAAGAGGTACTTAAAATGGTAAAAAATATCTATGTAACATTAGCTATGTTTATCATTATCCCAACTTTTATCCTCTCTGTGTTTATTGCATTTATCCCTGCTTTAGTCCTTAGACTTTTTAAACAAGATAAGAGAGCTGAAAAGTGGCTACGCATTAATGGGACCAATATTGCCCGCATAATAATTTGGTCTTTAAGAATTGAACTTATCCCTAGTGGAATGGAAAATATCCCCACAGATACCAATAAAATCTGTTTTGTCTCTAACCACCAAAGTATGTTGGATATCCCTTCTGTCTTAGCAGGCTTAAGAATTTGGAGTGGTTTTATTACTAAAAAAGAGCTCAACAAAATTCCAATTCTTAGACACTGGATCAGGGCAATGAATTGTGTCTACATCGATCGTAAAAGTCCTCGTGCCTCGTTAGGAGCTATCTTACAAGGGGTAGAGAATATTAAAAATGGGATTCCAATGTTTGTTTTTCCTGAAGGAACTCGAAGTAAAGATGGGCAGCTTGGAAAGTTTAAAAATGGGTCATTGAAATTGGCAACTAAAGCTAAAGCGACAATTGTCCCAATTACCATTGATGGAAACCATACAGCGTTAAGTCAAAGAAAAAGCCTTAAGAGGGCTAAGGTTTATTTAACAGTGGCAGAGCCAATTGATACTTCAACTATGGATGAAGAGCAACTAAAGGGTGTAGCAGATCAAGTTTACAGTGCCATTGAAGAGAAGTTTCGCAGTAGCAGAGAAAATAGCAAACAATGATTGAAATTAGCGAGCTCTCTTTTGCCTTCAAGGATTACCAAGAGGGAAATTATAAACCAATATTTGAAAATCTGAATCTAAAAGTTGCTAAGGGACAAAAACTTTTAATCCTTGGTGTTCCAGATAGTGGTAAATCTACTTTAGCTCGCATAATATCTGCTTTAATACCGCGGCATGTGGAAGGTGAAATCTCTGGCTCCATAAAAGTTAACTCTTTAGATATCTTAAAAATTGAGGCGTGGGAATTAACAGACAAACTCACCTTAGTAACCCAAAATCCTCAAGAGCAGTTATTGATGACATCCTTAGTTGATGAGATTGCTTTTCCTTTAGAATCCTTAGGCTTCAACCAAAAAGAGATTGAAAAAAGAGTTGTCTCTTCTTTAAAGAGGTGGAATTTAGAAGAGATGGGGGAGGTAAATCCTCAAGAGACTAGTGGTGGGGAACGCAAAAGACTTTTATTAGCCACAACTGAAGCTATCGATGCTGATGTGTGGATTATGGATGAACCTTTTGATGATTTAGATTACAAATACAAAAATCTTTTAGCAAAAAGAATTAAAGAGAGTGATAAAACAGTTGTTGTATTTGCTTCTCGTTATATTGGCGAATATAAGGGAGTTTTTGACTCATTTGGCTTAATAAAAGATAAACATATCGTCGTAGACCAAAAAGATGAAATTCTAAAGTTGTATGAACAAGAGTCTGAACGATCTTTTGTTACTACAGATGTTAAACTACAAAAACTTCACTCAAAAACTTTAAGAGTTAAAGATTTAAAAATTGTACATCAAAGATTTTCAGTTAAAGCAGATAACCCATTTACTTTAAATGCTAAAGATTTCTATGTTGAAAGTGGAGAGGTTGTTGCCTTAGTTGGTCCTAATGGATCGGGTAAGAGCACTTTTAGTAGAGTATTGTGTGGTTTAGATCCTTATCTTGACGGTTCTATCTCAATTGATGGCAAAGTAGCAACTAGTAAAGAGCTCAACAGAAATGTTGCTTATCTATTTCAAAATCCCGATTTTGGAATATTTTTACCAACTGTTGAAGATGAGTTAAGTTGGTCTATGCGTCACGATAAACAAAAAGCAAAAAAAGTGGCCAACGAGGTTGCCTCACTTTTTCACCTTGATTTAAAAGATAATCCAACAATGATGAGCTACGGCTCACGCAAACACTTACAAGCAGCTGTCTATTACATCTTAGAGCGCCCTTTTGTCATTATAGATGAGTTAGATAGTGGAGTTACTTACGCGGCTGCTTATGAGATTATCTCTTTATTGAGGTTAAGAGGGGCTGCTATTGTAATTATTACCCACGACCAAGAGTTCGCTAAATCTTTAGCAACACGCCAATATGTGATTGAAAACAAAGAGGTTATAGAGAAGGGGGAGTATGGTGACAACTAGTTTGTACATTGCCGGTAGGGGCTTTTTATACAAATTTGACCCTCGAGCAAAACTATTTACCCTCTTAGCTTTAACATTATTACTATTTTTAGGATCAAATCATGCTTCGCTATGGCTCCTTAATTTAGCTGTTTTCTTATTAGCTTTATACTCAACAAATTTTAAACAATCTTTACAGCCCCTTAAAACTATTATCTTTTTAGTAATCATCATGATTTTGTTTGTCCCATTAACTTATAGAGATGGTACAGTTGTTATTAAAATTGGTAATTTTACAGTTGCCACTAAAGAGGCCCTTTTTAATTTAAACTTATTGGTTGCCCGCTTTTTAGGAATTACCTACATGGCGACTCTTTTCATTTGGACAACAAAAATGGTTGATATCCAACTGGCATTGAGGTGGTATGGTCTTTCGTACAGTGGTACACTGATAGTGACACTAGCATTTAGATTTATCCCATCTGTTGCCGATTCGTTTCAAATGATTCAAGATGCTCACCTTCTTAGAAGTGCTAGTGATTCTACATCTAGTAAACGGCGTATTGTTGATGTTGTTCCCACTGTAACAGCTGCTTTAGTTGTTGCTTTGAAATCTATTCCCTATATGGCGATGAGCTTAGAGCATCGTGGTTTTGGAAGAGATAACAAAAGAGGTAGTTATCGCTATTTAGATCCCCAGTTTGGGCTGTGGCTCCATTTTTTAATCGCTGTTGTTGTAATTGGTGTAGCTTATTTTGCGTTTAATATTTTTTAAACATAGAAAAAGCAAGGAGGTAAGCTTATGTCTAAAAAATTAGCCAATCAGTTAACAGCTATCAGAATAGCTTTAACTGCTATGCTAACTGCAGTTGTTGTCGTCTTTACCCTCATTGTGAGAGTGCCCACCCCAATTAAAGGGTATATTAGTCTATGCGATGTAGCTATTGTATTCTCTGCCTATATGTTTGGCCCTTGGGTTGGTTTCATTGCCGGAGGCTTAGGTACAGGTATAGCTGATTTATTGGGTGGTTATGCGCAGTGGGCACCCCTTTCATTTATCATTCATGGTCTTCAAGGCTTAGTTATTGCCTTAATAGCTCGAAAGAAAGTGGTCGCTAAAATTCCTGCCGATGCAAGTATCTTAAGGATGGTTATTGCTGGAGTAGTTGGAATGGTAGTGATGACTGGAGGTTATTACTTAGCGGGAGGAGTTTTGTATGGATTTAAAGCTGCCCTTAGTGAAGTTGCTTTAAATGCGATGCAGTCAGGAGTTGGAGTAGTTGTTGGAATAATTGTCTCCAAAGCAGTTTTGAAAGCTTATCCACCAGTGAGAGCATTAGCATTTTAAGTAGGTTATATGAGTAACACAATTGCAATTGTAGATTTTTCAAAAAGAGGTGGGCAATTAGTTGCCCGCCTAATTCGGTTACAAAAAGTTAAAGCCCTTGTGACAAATCAACAGGGGATTAAAAAGTTGGATGTTGCTGGAGTTGTAGTAATTGATGGAGAGATAGAGAAACAAGGTTATCCAGTTCTAAATATTTCATACGATGAAATAGAAAGTTTTGATTTTAGTAACTTTTTATTTAACGAATGTAAAGTTCAACCCAATTGGGATGCAACAACTTTTGTTGAAAATGAGATTAAAGTAATCCAAAAGTATGTTGGTGATAAAGAGGTTCTTTGTGCCCTTTCAGGGGGAGTAGACTCTTCTGTGGTAGCAGCTTTATTACACAAAGCAATAGGTAATCAACTTACAGCAATCTTTGTTGATACAGGGCTGTTAAGAGAAAATGAAGCTGAATTTGTTGAGACAACTTTTAAAGATAACTTCAAAGTTAAACTGATAGTTGTTGATGCTAAAAAAGATTTTTTTGATGCTTTAAAAGGTGTAAGTAATCCTGAAGCTAAAAGAAAGATTATTGGAAATCTTTTTATTGAGGTATTTGAAAGAGAGGCAAAAAAACTTAAAGGGATTGAGTTTTTAGCTCAAGGAACTTTGTATACAGATATCTTGGAGAGTGTTGCAATAGATTCAGGTGAGAAAGTTTCAATAAAAAGTCATCACAATGTGGGAGGCCTTCCCGAAAAGTTAAACTTCAAACTAGTTGAACCTTTAAAAGAGTTATTTAAAGATGAGGTTAGAGAAGTTGGTAAAGCTTTAGGTTTAAGTGATAAATTAGTTTATCGTCACCCATTTCCAGGTCCTGGTTTAGCAGTCAGATGTATTGGTGAAGTTACTCCCCAAAGAGTTGAAACGCTTCGTAAAGTGGATGCAATCTTTATTGATGAACTTTATAAAGCAGATTTGTACGATAAGATTTGGCAATCTTTAGCAACTCTACTTCCAGTTAAAAGTGTTGGTGTGAAAGAGGGAAGAAGAGTCTTTGAAGAGGTGTGCACCATTAGAGCCATTAACAGCATTGATGCAACTGAAGCAACTATTTATCCCTTTGATTATCAATTTTTAGCTAAAGTTTCCAAAAGGATCTGCTCTGAAGTAGATCAAGTTAGCAGAGTTCTCTACGACATAACTGATAAACCCCCTTCAACGATAGAGTGGGAATAGGATCTTTTGTTGTACAACGATGTGCAACGAGGAGCCCAAAAATAATAAAAAGTGCAACGAGGGTGCAACGAGGAGGCTTCCTTGTTGCATTATAACTATAGTCTTTTTATAATATGTAAGAATTTAAACTACGATACAATAGTGTCGGTTTGAATACACCAATAGAGAAGTTAAAAATCTATTATTAAAAAATAAAACTAAATAGCACAAACAGTTGCAAAAGAATTTGAAGGTAATAAAAAACAATTAGAAAATATAAAACAACCTAAACTATACGGTTTAGGCACATCTTACGAAGCAAACGGTAGGGTCAAATAAGAGCTCTCGTTGCACACCGAAGTGCAACGAGGAACCCAAAAACCACAAAAAGTGCAACGAGGGTGCAACGAGAAGGCTTCCTCGTTGCATTATGACTGTGGTTATGGTACTATTTGAGTAAAGAATGGGGAAAGTTATGTTTGAAAAAGAAAAATATAATTTAGAGCTCAAAGAAATTGTTACAGATAAGTTCTTGAAAACAGTTAGTGCTTATGCCAATTATAATGAAGGGCAAATTGTTTTTGGTGTCAGTGATGATGGGAAAGTAAAAGGAATTGAAAATCTTCGCAAAGATATTTTACGAATAGAACATATGGTTAATAGTACAATAGAGCCAAGGCCAAATTTTGAAATCAAGGTAAAGGAAATTAGTGGCAAAAACATAATTATCTTGAGTGTCTATAAAGGAAAAGATACTCCCTACTACTATAAAGGAAAATCTTACAAGAGATCAGATACTTTAACGGTTGAGGTTGATAGAATAGAGTTAAACCGATTAGCAATGGAAGGAGTCAACCTAAACTATGAGGGGAAAAAAAGTGACAAACAAGACCTAGAGTTTAAGGTACTTGAAAGTAAGCTCAAAAAAGTTATTGGTATCGACCAATTAAATTTAGACATATTACGAACTTTAAATCTTTACACAAATGAAGGTTATTTTAACATAGCAGCAGCTCTATTAGCAGATGAAAATAATTATAATTTCTCAGCAATAGATATTGTTAAATTTGGAAAAACTATTAACCAAATATTGTATAGAAAAACTATCACCAATAAATCTATTCTGACTTTATATGATGAAGCTATTAAAGTATTTGAAATTTATTACCAATTTGAGGAAATCCAAGGGTATGAGAGGATAACAAAAGAGTTAATTCCCAAAGAGGCATTTAGAGAAGCAATTGCAAATGCTCTAGTTCATAGACAATGGGACATCATGGGGAACATCCAAGTATCAATGTATGATGATGTTATTGAGATAACTTCTCCAGGAGGGTTGCCTAATGGGCTTACTGAAGAATACTATTTGTATGAACATGTCTCTCTTTTAAGAAACCCTATAATAGCATCTGTATTTTTTAGACTAAAATATATTGAACAATTTGGGACAGGTATTAAAAGAATAATGGAACAATACCAACATAGTTTATCAAAACCTACTTTTTCAATTACTGAGAACTACATAAAACTCTCACTTCCACTTTATAGTGACCAAAAGAAAAACCTAGATAGTGATGAGTTCGCTATTTACCAATTGTTGAAAAAGAACGATGGAGCTTCTCGGGAAGAAATTCAAATATCTACAAAATTTAATAAGTCCAAAGTCTTGAGAATACTAAATAAGCTTATAGCTGGAGGGTTTGTAGAGAAAAGTGGTGCGGGTTCTCAAGTAACCTATATTTTAAAATAGGGACACAGCTTTTACTATGTCCCATTTAAATCACAAATCACTTATTCTTAAAATCTTTAACTTATTAGATCCCCGTATTGCAAGTAAGTTCTCTAGTGGGGAGCTAGTTATCCCATTGTAGTTAGTAGTATCAATTTGCAAAGATCCGTAGTGGTTTATATCACATCCATCGAGTAACTCATAAGAACTAATTTTACCTTCTTCCAGTATCCAACACTTCGTTAAAGAGGTGTTGTAGGTGATATTCTTAATAGGAGTAGAGCCACTAGTTATCTTTTTTGATTCCTGCCACTCTTTATCTGAGATAGTGTAAAGATGAAGACCATCAGACAAGTTGATATGTAACACTGGATCTATACGCCATACATTGAAATTACCATTAGAATTGCTAGAACTTAAGGTTGTCCTACTCGATTCTTTTATTGAGTATGTTCCATTTAATCCATAGGTAAGTTCGTAGATGATAAAAGATGGTGTATCTTTATTTGAAAGGGTAAATCGATCTCCTGTGGCATTAAATGTTAAAGATGAAGAACCTAGTGGACCTTTTAAAGTCATTGACTTAAAAGGTTGGACTTCTGAAAAATCGTAAGGGGCGTGGTAGATTCTTCCAATAGTAGTGTCATACACAACTGCTATGCCCAAAGTAGTTGAAAGTTCACAGTTAATTATTGAGCCACTCCAAAAACCACTGGTAGCATCAAAAGCGCCAATTTTACTAATTAATTTAGATTCACTGTCGTAGTTGTAAAATGCTACACAATTGTTCTGTTCACTTGTTGTTACAATTATGTTTCTTATCGAATCATAGGCAATATAGCTGATATTTTTAGCAGGATAAGGGTCACTAGTGATTATTGAAGAGCTACTTTTAAAGCTCTTCAAGTGCTTTAGTGAATCTTTTTTTATCTCATAAAGGTGTAGTGCATCTGTGGAGGCAACTAAGAGTCTGCCATCATATAAAAATATAGCAGGGTTATCTCCAACTAAGTTACTATCATCAGCTGAAGTATAACTAGAGACGACAGTTGGAACATTATTAAGATCCTCCACAGTTGCCGTAAAAGGGTGAGTAAAGCCCCCCATAGAACCTAAATCGTCACTTTTAACAATCGCATCTAATCGGTGCTTTCCAGTGTAAGTTTTAAAATCTACTGTTTTTCCTTTTCCTAAAAACTCTCCATCCAAATACCAAGTTACATCTATAGAACTATTAAGGTGGGATGTTTGATGAAAAGTTGCACTTAAAAGATCTTGAGGAAGAACCTTTGACCCAATATTGGTAATAGCTCCTTCAATTGGTTCTGTGATTAGATTTTTAATTAATAGTTGAGTAGGATTTGGAGCTTGTTTATCAACAATCACTTCCAAATTACACTGACTGACTTTTTGATCTAAGATTCTAAGAACTGTAACTCCTCCAGCTAAAAGGTCTCCATCACTAAACAACTTAAACTTTAAATCGTAAGAACCTGAACTAAGCGATTGTTGTAGGCGGGCATATCCTTCGCTTTGATTCACACTAAAGCCCTCTAGAGTTACAGGCACTCCTTCACTAGTGGCAAGTTCCACTTCAAATGTTGAATTTGGATAATCGGTCACACTCCAATAAAAACCGATGTCGACACTCCCTTCTCCAACAAAAGAGCTAAGTTTAACTTCTACATTATTACTTTTAGTTGTTAGGTTGTGATTAATAATCCCACTTGAGATTGGAGTATCGTGCTGGTTAAGTCCAATAACTTCTATCTCCCATAACCCAACAAGTAAGTTGGTTATATCGACGTGGGTGCTACTTGTGGTAATGGTAAATGAACTCTCGTTTGGACCACTGCCACTAACAATGTAGTTGCTAATAAATAAAGACTCTCCTTCTGGACCAATAACATCGCGACTATTTGCTACATTTCTGCTATCATCATTTAAAGCTAGTCGTAATGTGGTAGTCCCTTGCGGTTCATCGCAACTTATAAAGGAGACTAGCACAATTAAAATTAGAGCTATGGTATAATAAATTTGATTTCTCATATCGGCCTCCACCGATTAAATGGGATTTTTTTCTATATTGCTTCAAATTTTTTTAAAAAATTATTGAATGATGTTAAGGATGGTGATAATACAACAGTATGAAAATTAAAGACGTTTTATCAGAAGCAGTTATTGCTACCTCCCTAAAAGGGGAGACAAAAAATGAGATTATTGAAGAACTATTAGACATTTTAGTTGCTAGTGGAAAAGTAGAAGATCGCCAATTAGCCTTAGACGATTTGTTAAAGCGAGAAAAGCAGATGTCGACAGGAATTCAACACGGTGTTGCAATTCCTCACGCAAAAACTAAAGCAGTTAAATCTTTAGCTGCCTGTATTGCCATCAAACCTGAAGGGGTCGACTTTGCAGCTTTAGATGGACAAAAATCCAATATTTTTATCATGACATTATCACCAGTGGATCGTGTTGGTCCTCACGTCCAATTCTTGGCTGAAGTTAGCATGGTTATTAAAGAACAAAGAGAGCGTGAAAAACTCTTAAATTCGAAAACGAAAAAAGATATTTTATCAATTTTTGGGGTGTAGGTAACTAATATGACTGAAGAAATGATGATGCTAGCACTGCAGCTAGGGGTGTTACTTGTTGCTGTTAAACTTAACGGTTGGTTCTTCTCCCGTAAATTAAAGCAACCTCAAGTTCTTGGAGAGTTGGTTGCCGGGATGATTGTTGGCCCATATCTTCTTGGTTCAATTCCACTTGGCTCTTTTGGCCCCCTTTTCCCAGTAATTGGGGGAACTATTCCAGTATCACCTGAATTGTATGGAGTTGCCACCATTGGCTCAATCTTACTTTTGTTTACCAGTGGATTGGAGACCGATTTACCAACATTTATCCGCTTTAGTGGAAAAGCCTCCGTTGTTGGTATTGGGGGAGTAATTATCTCCTTTTTCTTAGGGGCAGGTTTATCAGTTTTACTTCACTCCGATGTTACCTCAATTATGGCTCCAGAGGCACTCTTTTTAGGAACAGTAAGTACAGCAACTTCTATTGGAATAACAGCAAGAATTTTAAGTGAGATTAAAAAAATATCGACACCTGAAGGGGTCACTATCTTAGCAGCTGCTGTTTTGGATGATGTGTTGAGTATTATTTTACTCTCTGTCGTTGTTGGAATATCGGCTGTTGAGATGGGTAGTGGTGAAATTGTTCTAAGTTCTATTGCTATGGTTGGTCTAAAAGCTATCGGCTTTTGGCTAATTTGTATGGTGGTTGGAATAATTGTTGCCCCTCATTTAACTCAGCAACTCAAAAAATTGGGCTCATTGGGAGTTTTAGCTGAAATCTCTTTTGGAATTTCTCTTCTGTTAGCAGGTTTTTCTGAGATGGCAGGCTTAGCAATGATTATTGGAGCTTACATAACAGGCTTAGCTTTAAGTCAAACTGACGTTGCCCATGAAATTACTGAAAGAATTAAAGGAGTAGGGGAGTATTTCATCCCAATATTCTTTGGTGTTATGGGGATGATGGTTGACTTTAGCTCTTTAAAAGGGGTTTTAGGCTTTGGTATTTTATTTAGCTTGTTAGCCTTTGTTGGAAAGTTAGTAGGTTGTGGCCTTCCCGCTTTATTTGTTGGCTTTAACTTAAAAGGGGCTTTCAGAATTGGCGCAGGAATGTTACCCAGAGGGGAAGTTACTTTAATCATAGCTGGTATCGGTTTAGCTAGTGGTGCAATAGGACCTGACATGTTTGGTGTTGCTGTTATGGCAATGTTGTTGGCCTCTTTTGCAGCTCCACCACTATTAATCCACTCCTTTAAAGGGGGCAGTGGTTACAAAAAAGAGATCAGTGATGAGACTCCTAGTGATGTGACAACCATCGAATTAACCTTACCTAGTGAACGGGCAGCAGATTTCTTACGCCGCTCAGTTAGTGATCTTTTTAGAAGTGAAGGTTATTTTATTAGCACATTGGAAGGAACTATTAGAGCTTGGCAAATTAGAAAAGAGAATCAGATTTTTACAATGAGACGGATGGGTAGCACCTTAGAACTTTCAGGGAAAGCTAAAGATGAGAACTACCGCCGCCTAATGTTATTTGAATCGTTAGTTGAGTTTCAAGAATTTGCCAACAGCCTTAAGAGTATGGGAGATTCAGATATGATGGGAGCTCATTTATTGATGCAAATGTTTAGTGAAGAGAGTTAATCTTTTCTAATTTTATATTTCATCAACAATCTTTTCGGTTCATAGGTGAGCTTTGCTTGCCTTAAACCGGGGATTCCTAAATCTTGAGCTCTATTGATTTCAGTAACAGATGAAGGAAGATCTTTAGCAAAAGCACGATTGATGTATTGGAAAATGCCCTTGTATTGTACGAGGGCTTTTTCAATGTGGGTAATAACTCTATCTTCTCCATCCATCTCTGCTAAAGTGAAGGCAACAGGTTTGTTATCAACAAAGACAACAATTCCCCTCATCTTCAATTCTTCTCTTAGATTAATTGCCAACAACGTTGCATTGTAATCTTCAACAACATCTTTGCCCTCTGCCCATTGATCTAAAACTTCAACCATATCTTCAGTTTTGACTAAGTGGGAGGGGACAATAATTCTATTAGGGTAACTTTGAGAGAACTTTTTGGCATGAGCCATTTTTTTATGTAAAGCTTGGCCAACTAAATCTACTAAACTTTGGCGGTCGTAAATGTAGTCAGCATTATCTCGATCTTCAACAACTTTGTAAGGAAGATTATCCTTTTCAAGTTTTTGTTGCCACTCTTTGTAGTTGTGCTCCCCAATGGTGTTTATCTCATCAACATCTTTAAACAAATCAACAATAAGCTCTTTAGTTGGATAACCTGAAGGTAAAATTGCAAAGCGCTCTTTTTTACCATTATTTTCTTGAAAGCCACGGATGATGTAATGATCTTCATCGTAGTTACTTACAGTGTAGTACCTCTTTTTAGTAAAAGGGTACAAAGAAGCCATCGACAACTCACTTATTGAGTGGCGGTTTTCTAAAAGATAAGGTTGGAGTAAAAAACGATGTTCAAAAGAGAGAGGACTCTCTTTTGGATAAGTAGAAATTAACTGCATATATAAAAGATAATTTAAACAAGAAGAAGTGGCAAGGTCACTAATGACTAAGAGTTTTACAAATGGTACTATATTTTGCATGAAGGCAATTTTAAAACTTATTTTACTATCTCTTTTTGGCTTAGCAGTGTTTTTGCCAATGAAAGGGATAGTCGTTTGGTTCTATTGGCTCTTATACATTTTGATGGGACTAGTTTTAGTTCTCTATTACTACGTTGCCTACTGGGTTAGTAAAAAAGCAGTAGAACCCTACATCAAAGGTTTTAGTCTTTTTGTCTCCCTTGTTCCCCCAATTAGTAGTGAAGATTATGTTCGTGGAAGATTAGTTGTAACTAAAGATAAAGTTGCCCTTTATCAAAAACTTAGTTTAACAAAAGTACTGGAAGTTTGGTCGATAGAAACTTCAAAGATAAGTAGTTACACCTTAGAAAAAGTCTTAGCTTCAAAAAAGGGGATAACTTTTGTCTTTGACGATTCAAAACAAAGAAGTTTTATCTCTAAAAGTATTTCAAAAAAAGAGAAAGAGTTAAAAGAGGCTCTTGGCTGGTCTTAGTGCTAGCACTAATTGACAATTGTTGGCTCTCTTATCTTCAGTTAACTTTTTTCTATGAGAAAAGTTTTACTGCTACTTTTGCTCCTTTCATTAACTCTCCCTGTTGCCTCTAGTGAAAAAATAAATTTCCTTGCTACAGTTGATTTAGCTGTTTTTGATGCAATTTGGGAAAAACACATTTCAATAAAAAGTTCTTTTCAAGTAGAAGATTCAAGTGGAATATCTTTAAAAGTCCCTTTTAACTTTTTAATAGATCGTAGTGGTGGTAAAGAAATCCTTTTTGAAAGTGGTGTACAACTTATGTTTTACCCTTGGCTAAAAGGACCTTTTATCCTTTTATCGTTAGCTCAAGTAAATGCCTTCATAGGGCCAAATCGTCCTGAGCAGTCAGTTAGTTATTTAAATGAGATAGCCTTTGGTTACAGTTGGGAATTTTATGAACCACTAGTCGTTCAACTCTCTTTATTGTATCGAGACCCCTCTAATAGTTATCAAAGAGAGTATGAGTATATAAACACCCTCATTCCAACATTTAAGAAATTTAGGTTTGTTTTAGATTTCGGGTGGAAGTTTTTTAGTAAAGAGAAGAGGTAAATAGATTATGGAAATGAGTTTTAAAAGATTTTTTGCCAATCATCTAATTGTATTTGCCCTGGTAGTTTCACTTTTGGGGTGCTCTTTAGGGTGGTCTTATAAAAATAGTGGACAAATAGACCACGCTGTTATTGTTCCAGTTGTCTCTAGAGTTGTAGACCAACAATTGGAAATCATTAGCCCAGTACTTGAAGAGAATGGGGTATTAGATAGCAACACACGATCAATTCTTTCTAATAGCAGTGGCGAGGAGATTGTTGCAAACATGCTCACTGAGAAAAACGGGGATGAATATTTAAGTTTTAGCCACTCGGTAGTAACAGAGAGCTCTTCTGAACAGCTATTAGCAGAAGCCGCAAAGTTACTTCCTAAAGAGCAGTACAATGAGCTTTCTAAGACAATGGTTGAAAATGAGCGTTCTTTGCGCTCTTTGGCAATTGAACAAGGGCGCGCTCTTCCTCCAAATCAAAGAGCAGAGTTTTTAAGAGATTTACAGAAGTTAGTAACTAAAACATTGGTGTTGTTAGTTGCAGGAGTAGTATATGCTTGCATCCCAACACTTATTTTTTGGGGTAAAATAACAGCAGCTGCTGCAATAAGTATCGCTGCAGGGGTTGTAGCAACAACTATAATGTCAATTTATCGTTACTATAAATATGGAGATGATAATCTTTCTCAATCTTTTCAAGAGTGGATAGTTGACGTCACTACCGACCCTACGGCTGCTTGGGCAATTGCGGCATCAATGAGTGCAGTGGGTAAAACAATGACAAACGGACCAGTTGTAACAGGTCTTATCATTGTTGTTTTCTCAATTTACCAAGTGATGGATCTAGTTAAACCAATGTTGAAAAAATATAACTTTAATGCGTAGTTGCTTGGTTGCTACCTCTATCTAAATGTGAAATAATGCTCCTAAAGTTAACTTTTAGGAGCACATTTTATTATGGATAAATCAATATTCAGCCAAAGGTTATTAGACCGCTTTTTACGCTATGTAGCTTTCGATACAATGAGCGATCCGCATGTTACTGATCGTCGCCCTTCAACAGAAAATCAGATGTTGTTACTACAAACAATAGAACAAGAGCTCAATGAGATGGGCTTAACTGATACCACATTAGATTCAAACGGCTATTTAATTGGACGTCTTAAATCCAATCTCCCTGCGGGAAAAAAAGTAGATACTATTGGATTTATGGCCCATGTAGATGTAGCTGATGATGTGATGGGAAATGGAGTTAAACCAACAGTAATAGATAATTACGACGGTTCAGACATTATCTTAAACAAAGATATCGTATTAAAAGTTGAAGAAAATCGTCACCTTTTGGATTACGTTGGCTCACAGATTGTTGTTACCGATGGTACTACTTTATTAGGTGGTGATGATAAAGCTGGAGTAGCAATCTTAGTTTCAGTTGCTCAATACTTTTTAGAAAATGAAGATTTAAAGCATGGAGAGATTGAATTTATTTTCACAACTGATGAAGAGACTGGAAGGGGAATGGATGCTTTTGATCCTAAGTGGCTGAATAGCACATGTTGTTACACTTTAGACGGGGGAGTAAGGGGTGAGGTTGAAGCAGAGTGTTTTAATGCTGCCACTGTTAAAGTGGACTTTTATGGGGTGCCTCAACATTTAGGGGCAGCTCGAGCAAAGATGGTAAACAGTGTCACTATGGCAACTAAGTTTGTCTCAATGTTGCCTCAAAGCGAATCTCCTGAGGCAACCGATGGTAGATTTGGTTATTATTGTGCTGATGAAATCAGAGGAACAATTGGACACACCCACCTCAATTTGCACATCAGAGATTTTGATTACGATAATCTACTTAAACGCATTGATAACCTAAAATCTTTAAGTATAGCAATCGAAAACCTATTTGATGGGGGAAAGGTTCAATTAAGTAGTGAAGTTGTTTATCGCAATATGTACGACTCTATTAAAAAAGATAGTAGGGTGATGAAAGCTATCTTTGAGGCAGCTGAAAAGTTAAACCTTGTGTTAGAGCAAAAGATTATTAGAGGTGGAACAGATGGGGCTCGTTTAGCAGAGATGGGAATTCCAACTCCAAACTTGTTTACCGGTTCTCACAACCTCCACTCAGTTACCGAGTGGGTGGGAGTTAAAACGATGGTTGATTCAGCAAAATTAGTTGAACAAATTATCTATTGGTGGGCTAAAACTTGAAAATAAAAAACCTCTTTGTAGTAACTCTATTTCTATTACTCTCAACCTCAATTTTTGCAGCAACGGTAATTTATGATCAAGAGTATAAAGAAATCATAATAAAAGGCTTTTTAGATGAGATAGAGTACTTAAATTTAGATCAACAAATCAATTTAGATATCAAAGAATTTTCAATAGATGATAAGAGTTTTAAAGAGCAACAACTTTATCAAGGTATTTTAGGAATAACTACCTCTAAAGGAACTTTTGAATATAAATTTGCCCTCTTAGTTGATCATAAGACTAACATTGAACAACTGATTTACGATGAAATACGAATTGTGGTGAGAAATAATACTCTCACTTGGTTTGATAAAATAGGGGAAAATGTTGTTGATGAGGTTACTGATGGGGGCATTTGGACAATAGCAAACACAGATAGCTTCAAAGTTGGTTCAAGGCTCTACTTAGTTGATGGATTTAATGAAAAAGTAGCTTTAGTTGGGATAGCTAACAAATTTGATAATCAGGGGCAAACTCTTTATGAACTAAAACCTTTTTGGTCTAAGGAAAGGATTAAACCTGCTTTAAAGATAGACTCTAAAAGATTAAAAGGAGATAGCTCTTTATCAGTTTTTGCCTCTTTAAACAGTGTAGGTCTAGGTGTTGTTAACTCCTTTGCCCTTAAAAACACCTTTTTACAAATAGCTACCACTATAGATATTGAGTATCAGTTTAAAGAAAATTCAACAAACCTCTTGTTTTTTAGTGGAATTGAGAGAACTCACTACTTAGGGGAGTTTAACCTCCACGCTTTAAGAAACGTGCGGTTGTCGATGTTAGCTCAAGTTGGTCTTGGAGTACACATTAATTCAACTGAAACTCAATTTTTATACGGAGCTAAAGGGGAGATTCGTAGTTCTTATCAACTAAGTAGTAACTTCTACTTAGGTCTTGGAGTTTCCTATAGGTACACTCAATCAAAAACGTTCTCTTTAGGACGAGTAAGTGTATCGTCACTTGTTGGATGGATGTGGTAGGATAAAGATTATGAAAAGGCTAACTCTCCTATTATTAATCACCCTGTTTTTATTTAGTGGATGTTCCTCTTTAAGTAGCTGGGTTAAAGCCAATTTAGAGGGAGTTCCTGTTTGGGTTTATGAGGTGAGAGTTGGGCGTAATCAAGTATCTTTTGTTGGTAAGGGATCTGCCACAACTGAAACTCGTTCGAAAGTTTTAGCTTATGAGGCTATTTTAAAAGAGGTCTCCTCTTTTATTGGAGAAGATGTTAGTGCTAATCATTTAGCTCAAATAACAAAAAGTAAAACAGTAGATCAATACAATCTTAAAGTGACTCAAGAGTTTGTTAAAAAAGAGGATAATCTAATAACAACATGGTTCTTAGCAGTTGCCGATCGCTCCCTTTTGGAAATCTCTAGAACAGAGAGTGAACGTCTTTATTTACAACGACTAGGTGAGATAGGAAAACTAAACAATAGCGCAAGTCAATATATTCGAGATAACAGAGACCTTTTAGCAATTGAAAATTATTTAGATATTATCTTATTGGCCGATACACTCCCACTAGAGCGGGGAGAAAAATTGTACAACGATGCTGTTGGGCAATTGAAAAAGGTTTTACAAAGATTAGTTTTATCTTATAACTCTGCCAAAGGTGAAATACCCACTTTGAACGTTGTTTTAAAAAGGGGAACTCGTTCCTTAGCTGCTCGAGTTAAAGAGGCCCCTATTCTAACTTATTACGAGGCATACGATGGTCTTGGCAAACCTTATCAAGGAAGTAACCACTTTGTAACGGATAACAGTGGACAGTTTAGTTTTAGAAACCTAAATCCCACTTTGGTAAGAGAGGGACAACTCTGTTTTGAATTAGATTTAATAGAGAGTTTTTCTAAGTTACAAGAGATTGATTTAGCTCTTTATGATGAGCTAGTTCAAACAGTTAAAGACAAAAGACTTTGTTACTCATACAAGATGGAAAGTAGAGTTAAAGATAAAGCTCTTTTAGTAGCCCTTCGAGAGTACTCTTTGCAAGGCTCTTTGTATCAAAGTCGTTATGGTGCAACAAGCATAAAAAGCTATTTAGAAAAACAACAGATAAAAACCTCTTTTGCCCCCATTGAGAATTTAGAAGAGGATGAATATTTAGCTAAGTTACGACAACAACAAAGCTCATTTAATTATATCCTCTTTGGAGATGTTGGAATTACCCAAATTAAAGAGGAGGGGGGTAAAGCTTTTGTTTCGGTTGCAGGATTTTTAACTTTAGTTGAATCTAATAGTGGCAACGAAGTTGGTTCAACTTCCCAAGTTAGCAGCATAGGGATAGGAAAGACAATTGAAGAGGCGACTGAAAAAGCTTTTTCAACCTTTGGATTAATATCTCTATCTTTGATTAACCGCTTTTTATACTACTAAGAGAAAAATATATTTGGTTGATTTGAGATAAGGGCAACAACTCCTTTTGCTAACAACTGTCTTCCAACTTCAACATCATCAACTGTCCAAGTAATTATGGGATACCCTTTTTTTAAAGTCTTTTTATCTATTAGTTGATAATTTGGCTTTAGAAAATCAGCTTTACAAATAAATCGTCCCCATCCTTTTCTTAAAAGAGGAGGAACACTGGGATCATCGTCGTAAATGATAGCTGAAGGGATTGTCCTTTTAGAGACCTTATTGAACTTTCTCATCACAAAAGGGTTGAATGAAGAGACTATACAATGATTTTCAATTTTGTACTTTTTAATCTCTTCAAAGACTAATTGTTCAAAATTCCCATTTTTGGAAGTTTCGGACTTTAACTCAATGTCGTAAAAAAGCTTTGTTCCAAACCGTTCAAAGACATCTTTCAGCTGTGGAATCTTCCCTTTCCCATATTGAGTTGAAACTTCGAGCTTTTGAAGTTCTTTTAAAGTTAACTGTTCAACAACTTGGTCAACTTTGGCTAGGCGCATCAAGTTGTGATCATGAACTACAACAAGTTTTTGATCTTTAGTTAAGTGAATGTCAAATTCAATTCCATCCACTTTGTGTTGAACAGTTAGTTCGAATGCTTCAAGGGTATTTTCACACGCTAAGTGACTCATACCCCTGTGTGCTAAAATTAAAGGTGTTTTCATTTTGCAAAACTTCTTAACAATTCAATCTCATCAGCCCATCTAGCTGGTTCGTTAGTCTCTAAAACCAATGGGATGTTTTTAAACCTCCCATCTGCCATCATAGCTTTAAAAGGTTCAAGGCCTAAATTCCCATCACCTAAGGGGGCGTGGCGGTCAACTCTACTGGCAAAGGTACTTTTTGCATCGTTGAGGTGCATCCCCATCAATTTATCAAAACCAACAATCTCATCGTAGTGAGTCATAACATCGTTAAATTTTTGTTGGGTACTAATATCGTAACCAGCTGCCCAGATGTGACAAGTATCTATGCAAACTCCAATACGCTCTGGATACTTAGAGCGATCGATGATTTGAGCTATCTCTTCAAAAGACCTTCCTAAGGCAGAACCTTGTCCTGCTGTGGTCTCAATAACAGCATAAACACCCTCCACCTCTTCTAATGAGCGATCAATGCCTTTGGCAATTAAATCGATACACCCATCAATATCAATTTGATTAAGGTGGGCCCCTGGGTGAAAATTAACCCGATCCAAACCTAGTTGTTTTGCCCTCTCTAGTTCATCTATAAAGGCATTAACAGATTTTTCCCACTTTTCAGGGTCGGGATTTCCCATGTTTATTAAGTAGCTATTGTGAGGAAGCACTTGATCTGCTTTAAAATTCCCTTTCTCCATTTCCTCTTTAAAAAGATCAATGACTTCATCACTAAGTGGAGGTGCATTCCACTGCTTTTGGTTTTTAGTAAAGAGGGCAAAAGCATTTGCCCCAATGGCTACAGCATTCTCTACGGCCTTGTGAGGACCCCCTGCAGCACTGACGTGAGCTCCAAGATAGAACATTTTGACTCCTTTAGTAGAAGACTATGTAAAAGTGAGTGGGTTGTCAATTAGAAATGCTCGTGGTAAGTTTTCTGTTGCCTAACGGCGGAGGTTTATGTGAATAAATTAAATATTGGTGATGAGATAGGCTCTTTCGTTTTAGAGTCAATTGATCAATTAGATGATTACCAAGGCAGTGGCTATTTGTTTCGCCACCGAATAACAAATATGGAAGTTTACCATGTTGCTAATGATGATATTGTAAACTATTTTGCTTTTATTTTTAAAACACCCCCAGTGGATGATTGTGGAACACCCCATATAATTGAACACACTATTTTAGCAGGTTCTAAAAGGTTCAACGTTAAAGATCCATTTATGGAGCTTTTAAAAGGGTCAGTAAATACTTTTATGAATGGGCTCACTTATCCCGATTACACAATCTATCCAGCTGCCAGTCCCCTTTATAAAGATTATAAAAACCTTTTTAAAGTGTATGCTGATGCAGTGTTCAATCCTCTTTTAAGAAAAGAGACCTTCTGGCAAGAGGGGATTAGATTATCAATCGATAATGAAGATAACCTTCAATTTGATGGGGTTGTCTTTAATGAAATGTTAGGGGAGTTTAGCAACCACGACTCTATTGTGGCCCGTCAAAGTGTTCGCACCCTCTTTCCCGATACCCCCTACTTTTACGAATCGGGTGGAGATCCAAAGGCAATAATTAATCTCGATTACAGACAACTACAAGGCTACTATGTGAGCCATTACCACCCTTCAAACTGTCGTCTCTTTTTATATGGGAATCAGGATGTCACAGACCAATTGAACCTTTTAGAGAAGTTGTACTTATCTGAGTACTCAATTTCAACTGTAGAAGGGCCCTCTAAGTTGGCTAAAAAGTGGAAGAAAGGGAGATCCTTTAGTACCACTAGTGGCAGTGAGACTACCGATGTTAATGGGTCTGTTACTATCAACTGGGCAACAACATTAGTTGAAGATCCCCTAGAAGTCTTAACTTTACAAATCTTAGTTGATGTCTTACTAGGAAACCCAGGGGCTCCTTTATACAAAGCAATCATTGAATCTTCTTTGGCTAAAGATATTAGCCAAGTTAGTGGTATGGACACCTCTTTTAGGCAAATGCCATTCACTGTTGGCTTTAAAGGAATTGAACCTAGTAAAAGTGAAGATGCATTAAAGTTGGTTTTAGATACTTTAGAGAACTTAGTTAAAAAAGGACTTAACAGCAGACAAGTACGCAACGCCATCAGAAGACAAGAGTTTGTTTTAAGAGAAGCCACAGGAGATATCCCAGTGGGCTTTAGGGCAATGAACCGCTCTATAAGAGGGTGGGCACAAAAACTTCACCCCTCTACCACAATCCAAATCTCTCCAACAATTGCTCAATTAAAAGAGAAACTTAAAGAGGATAAAAGATATTTTGAGTCTTGGATTAAGACAAACTTAATAGATAATCCTCACCGCTCTGTTTTAATAGTAAAACCAGATCCCTCTTACAACGAAGAGTTGGAAAATCATTTTAACAACAAGCTAGAAAGTATCAAAGAAGCAATGGATGAGAGCTCTCTAGAAGATCTTAGAAAAGAGAATTTAGCTTTTGATGAATTTGAAGAACGAGTTGATACAGAAGAAGATTTACTAACTATCCCTAGGTTAACTACAGAGGACCTCCCTAAAGAGATACGAATTTTAGAGCAAGAGAAGCACATTGTTGAAGATGTTGTGTTGTATCAACAACAAATGGAGACTAATGGAATTATCTACACCGATGGGTTTTTTAAATTAGAGAATTTAACTAAAGAGCAAATACTCCTACTTCCTATTTTTGCAAGGATGTTACAGCTCAGTGGAGTTGGAAAGTACAGCTACGATGAGATGGCCATCAGAATAAGAAGCAAAGTTGGTGGACTCTTCTTCTTTTTAGAAAGTTCTTCAACTCTCTTTGAAAAAGACCCAGGCTTTTTAGCTTTAGGATTTCGGCTTAAGGCTTTGACAAAAGATAACAAAGCAGCTTTAGATTTAGTTGCTGAGATTTTAAATGGAGTTAACTTAGATGATTTAGGGCGTCTAAAGGCAACTATTAATGATTTAAGTAGCGACTTTGAATCAAATGTTAGCAGTGCTGCTCAATTATATGCCTCTCAAAGGGCAACAGCTTCATTCTCTGAAATCCTTTATAAAAATGAGTTGTTAAATGGACTGGAGCAGTGGTTCTTCTTAAACACGATAGATGTAAATGATGAGAAGCAACTTTTAGAGATTTCAAAGCAGTTGCAAGTACTACATAAAATGGTAGTGGGTAAAGAGAATCTAATTTTGCATCTATGTAGCGATTCAAAGCAAAATAACTTTCTTGGAAACTTTATTAAAAAGTTTGACTCAGTAAAATTTAACAAAGATAAAGTTAATCTAGAGCCTTTGAAATTGAAACAAATGGAGTTGTATAGAATTCCTGCATCAGTGAGTTACAATGCATTAGCTTTCAGAGCTGAAAGTGAGAGTAACGAAATTCAAGCACACCAAACTGTCTTAACTTACATCTTAGCGACAAACCACTTGTGGGAAAAAGTTCGCCAAGTTGGTGGAGCTTATGGGGTCTTTTCTCAAATAGATCAACTTGAAGCTTTAGCTTTATTTGCCTCTTATAGAGACCCTAGAATTATGGGGACATTAAGTGATTTTAGAGTTGCTTTAGTAGATGTAGCTAATAATGGTGTTAGTGAGAAAGTGTTAGATCAAGCAATAATTTCAATAGTTGGGCGCGATCTACGCCCTCTTTATCCTAAAGATGCCTCAATGATTGCCTTTAGAAGAGAGTTGTACAATATCACCGATGAGTATCGGAAAACTAGAAGAGTCGCCTATCTAAGTACAACTGTTGAAGATCTAAAAATAGCAGCTCAAAGATTGTTAGACTCTTTAGAGAAAGAGAGTTCAACTGTAGTAATTGGGGGACAAAAAGTTTTAGCAAAAGAGGAGTTAGAAAAAGATTCTATAAAGCTTCCTCTGTAGAGTTAACTGGAGCACTATTTGACTCTTTACCAACTGCCTCTCCCCAAATGCGGGCGAGGTGGTTTAATCCAGCAGGGTCGTTAACTTTTAAGACTAAGCATCTTCTAATGCTGGCATTTCCTTTGGCTATATCTTCAGCTAAGGCGTTACAAGTTGGACTACCACACAACCCACAATCAATTTGAGGTAAGACTAAAGCAATTCGTTTTGCTTTTTCCATCTTTTTTATAGCCTCTTTACGATCTTCATCAAACTGCATTGATCCTTTAGGCTCTAACCGTTCGTTTTTCAAATCACGAACTAAGATTGGCGCGAGCTCTCTTATTTTCTCTTTAACTGCCTCATCAAGGTCACGAGGTAATTTAGCAGCGTTGTGTTTCATTCTCTCTGTTGCTAAAAAGCGGTTTCTAGGAGTTAAAATTCCTCCAGTACAACCAGTAGCACACGCTCTAAGTTCTAAAAACTCAATATTTTCATGCCGCTCATCTTCAACTAACTCCAAAAACTCAATGACATTGTGTAGTTCATCAACAGCTAAAGAGCGCCCACTAGTTAACGAACTCTCCCCTTTAGTTAAACTGTATAAAAAAGAGGAGGAGGTTACTGGTGGGATAAAAACATCTTTAGTATCTATTGAGTTATTGGCAATATGTTTTTGAATTAAGTTGTAAAGGGAGTCTAAGTTCAATCCCCCCTGAATTAAACCACTAGTTGCTGAATTAGGGGTTTTAATTTGGGCATATTTTGCAGCACAAGGGGTCACATAAAATATTCCAATATCATCACCTTTGACTCCAGTAGATTTTAAATATTCTTTTGCAAAGAGGGCTGTGATTTGGGCAGGGGTCCTTACTAAGTTAATATTTGGTAAAAGGTTTTGATATCTGATTTGAATCAACCTTAAGATTGAAGGACAATAAGAGGAGACTACCGGTTTTTCATCAGCGTAGATGCTAATATTTGATTTACCCAACTCTCTTAGTATATCTACCCCAAACTCTGAAAGATAAACTTGGGTAAATCCAATCTCTTTTAGGGCACCTAAAATTTGTTTTTCACTAACATCATCTTCAAATTGACCTAAAAACAGAGAGGGAATGATTGCCACTCGATGAGAGTAGGAGAAAATCTGATTGATATCATCTTGTTCAATTATGATGGCGCTATGAGGGCACACATCCATACACTGGCCACAATCTACACACCGCTCAAAGTTGACCACAGCTTTCCCACCAACAATCCTAATTGCTTCAGTGGGGCAATTTTTCATACAGTGGGTGCACCCTATACACAACTCTTCTACAACTCTCAGCGTATGGTAAAAACGGTCTTCGTTCATCTTCGATCCTTTAATCTAAATAAAAAATCAATTTAATATTGGTGCTTTTGCCCAACTCAGATTCAATATTCATCTCATCACTGTTCTTTTTGATGTTTGCTAGTCCCATTCCTGCTCCAAAACCCATCTCCCGTACCTCTTCAGTTGCAGTTGAATATCCTTCTTTCATTGCCAAATCAATATCGGCAATACCAGGACCTGTATCGGCAATGTTTGCAATAACTCGGTCTGAGTCTATTAAACACTCAATCTTTCCCCCATAAGAGTGGGCAACAACGTTAACCTCTGCCTCATAAAGGGCAACAATAATTCTCTTTATATCTTTGGGGTTTATGTTGAGCTGTTTCAATATCCCCTTTATTTCACTAGAAACCTTCCCAGCATTGGAAAAATCTCCCATTTTTACATCAAAAGTTAGATACATTTACTACTCCCCTTAATAAACTGGCTCAAGCCCCTTAGAAAAAAGGAGCCCACTGGTTTTAAACATAGAATAGGGTGTGGTAATTAAAGTGATTCCATGTTCAGTTGCTAAATCGATCATTGTTTTGTTGGGCTTCTTGTTCCGGACAAAGAGGATCTGAAGAATATCACTCATCTCAGCTGTCCTAATTGCTTGGTTATTTGAAAGTCCAGTGATTAAGAGAATATCATCAGCTAAGAGGGTCAATACATCGCTCATCAGGTCACTAGAAAAACCAAGATAAACCTCATTATCTAAGTTTTCAGCACCACAGATTACAGTTCCATCAACGATTTCAACTATTTCGCTCAGTTTCATCCTTTGCTCTCCTCAAATTAAGTGTGGAAGGTTTACCTGTTTCCAGCTATACTGTAGCATGATTTGAGCACTATGAGGAGGGCAATGTGCACTATATAGGAGCTCTTGACCAAGGCACTACCAGTACAAGATTTTTTATCTTTGATGAAAGTGGAAATCGCATTGCATCGAGTCAAAAAGAGCATAAACAATACTTTCCTCAACCTGGTTGGGTAGAACATAACCCTAATGAAATTTGGGAGAGGACAAAAAGTGTAATTAAAGAGGCTTTAGCGACAAGTAGATTGAAGGCAAACCAAATTTCTGCAATTGGAATTACCAACCAAAGAGAGAGTGTTTTAGCTTGGGAAGCTGAAAGTGGAGTAATTAGACACAACGTAATTGTGTGGCAAGACCTGCGGGGTTCTAAATTAATAAACACCCTAAAAGATAAATATGGTTCTGATTTTTTTCATCAAAGAAGCGGTTTAGTTGCAAGCCCCTATTTTGCTGCCTCTAAAATTGCTTGGATGTTAGAAAATGATCCTCAATTAGCACTGGATGCTTCTAATGGTAAAGTTGTCATTGGAACAATTGACTCATTTTTAGTTTACAAACTTACTGGGAATTTAGAGGTGGTAACTGATGTTACCAACGCCAGTCGATATATGTTGATGAATATAGAGACTCTAAAGTGGGATGAAAAGCTTTTAGAAGCTTTTAATATTCCCATTAAAGCCCTTCCTAAAATAGTTAACTCCTACGGTGAAATTTATGGACATACTCAAAAAAGTGGTCCTTTAAAAGAGGAAATTCCTGTTTGTGGTATTTTAGGAGATCAGCAAGCTGCTTTATTTGGACAAGTTTGTTTTACCAAAGGGCAAAGTAAGAGCACCTATGGAACTGGGGGCTTTTTGTTAACCAACATTGGGCAAACTTTAAAGCACTCTAAAAATGGCCTTCTTACAACCGTTGCTTTTAAAGGAAAAGGGGAAAAACCTTTTTACGCATTTGAAGGGTCAATTGCTGTTGCAGGCTCGTTAGTACAGTGGGCTCGTGATAATCTAAAAATTGTTAAAAGTGCCCCTGAATTGGATCAAATTGCCCAAACTGTTGAAGATAATGGGGGAGTTTATATAGTTCCAGCTTTTAGTGGACTGTTTGCTCCATACTGGCGTAGTGATGCACGAGGGGTTATTGTTGGATTAACTGGTTATGTAACAAATGCGCACATATGTCGTGCTATACTTGAGGCAACTGCTTTTCAAGTAAAAGATATAGTTGACGCAATGATTGAAGATGGTGATTTTGAATTAAGAGAGTTGAAAGTTGATGGGGGGATGACTAACAGCAATCCTTTGATGAAATTTCAAGCCGACTTATTAAACATTCCTGTTATAAAGCCTAAGGTGTTTGAGACAACTGCCTTAGGGGCTGCTTATGCTGCAGGGTTGTCGGTTGGAATTTGGTCAACTTTTGAACAACTTGAAAAACAGTGGCAAGAGCAGGAGCGTTACACACCCACGATGGGTAAAAGTCAGCGAGACAAACAGGTAAAACTTTGGAATAAAGCGATTGAACGCACCTATGATTGGGTTGAGGAGTAGATTTAGTGGGTTTGACAATTATTAGAGCAATAGTGGTCCCAATTGTTGAGATAGGGGTATTAACATACCTCTTTTACCGCTTTCATACTGCTGTTGCCCAAACTAAAGCACAACAAATAGCTAAGATTGTCTTTGTTTTAGTTGGAGGATACTCAGTTGCAAGGATCTTTAATTTAAACACCTTCTTATGGCTATACCGCTATATGACAATCCCTATCTTCCTCTTTTTAATTGTTATTTACCAAGCAGAACTAAGAAGGGCTTTTACCCAGATTTTTAGTGGAAGAAGTAGCTTATTTAGAATTGGAAGTTTAACCACAGCAGATCAAATCGATATTGTCTTAAATGCTTGTAACGTTTTGGTTACTAAAAATAGGGGAGCTTTAATAGTTTTTACCCGCCAATTGGGAATCAAAGGGGTAATAGACTCAGGAACACGTTTGAATGCCGATTTATCGAGTGCCTTAATTTTGACAGTTTTTGATCACGATACTCCTTTACACGATGGGGCGATGGTAATTCAAGGGGATAAAATCTTAGCTGCTGGGTGTTATTTACCGCTAAGTGAGCAAACTGATATTAAAAAATCTTTTGGAACACGCCACAGAGCTGCTTTAGGTTTAGCAGAAGAGTCTGATGCAATTGTCTTAGTAGTTAGTGAAGAGAGTGGGGCAATTAGTTTAACGTATAACGCCAACATGTATTACGACTTAGATCCCCCAACAGTTAAGCGGATGATGATGGCTCTGTTTAGTTACCACAGCATCACAACAGCCCAAGACCTTGATGAGGATATAGACAATGAGCAGTAGTAGCATTTGGCGCAACATCACCAACAACTGGGTTGTTAAAGTTTTCTCATTGTTATTGGCAATTGCCATCTATATCATCATCAACTACGGTGTTGTTGATACCAGAGAGGTTGAAATCCCCCTTAATGTAATAATGCCCTCTGAGTGGGTGGCAATTAGCAATGTGCCCGAGTCGGTCACTTTGATTATTAAAAGTGATCCTCAACACTCAATGTTTGTCGACCCTGCCGATTTTGAAGCCTCTGCTGATTTTAGCCAAGTGAACCAACAGGGAGTCTCTAGTGCCCCAGTAATCTTAAATAGTGATACAAACTTTAAGAATATGAAGCTCTCTTTTTCAACAAACCCTGAAACTATTAGAATATTTTTTGAAACAAAAGGATCTGAAGGTGACCAACAATAAAAATATTAGGGGTATTGGGGTCGATATCGTAAACATCAGCCGCTTTGAGAAAAAAAGCTTAACGCCATATATCCTCTCCCGCTTATTTCATCCCGATGAAAAAGTTGAGGTAAAAGAAAAAGAAGGGGAGTTTTATGCCTCAAGGTGGGCAGCAAAAGAGGCCTTAGTGAAAGCCCTAGGAAGTGGTTTTAGAAACATTGCCCCTCAAGATATCAAAGTTGTTGTTGATGAGTTGGGAAAACCCTCTATAGAACTTAGTGAGAAAGCTATTAAAACCTTCAATTTACAAAACAGCTCAATTCAGCTCTCCTTAACACACGAAAAAGAGATTGCTTTAGCTTTTGTTGTTGTGGAGGATAAATGTGATTCCTAAAGAGTGGAACCGCCCCACCGATTTTAAAATAGAAGAGGGGAAGAGGAGAATTAAGTTAGTTTTAGCTTATGATGGGTCTAATTTTTCTGGGTGGCAAAGACAACAAGAAGTTCGTACAGTTCAACAAGAACTAGAAGAGAGCTGTGAAAAATTATTTAAAGAGCAAATAACAGTTTTCGGCTCTGGAAGAACCGATGCAAAGGTGCATGCTTTTGGCCAAGTTGCCCATTTTGATACTAAAAACCACTCTATTCCCCCCTCTTCAATAGCCATAGCTTTAAACCCAATGTTACCAAAAGATATTAAAATAATTAGTAGCTCTTTGGTAAATGAGAACTTTCATGCCCGCTTTACCTCTTTAAGTAGAGAGTATCGGTACTACGTTAAACAAAGAGACGATGTTAGCCCTTTTGATTACCATAAGGTGGGCATCGTTAAGAAATTCCCTTCAATAGAGTTGTTAAACAAATACGCTAAGATAGTTATTGGGATTCATGATTTTAAAACTTTTGCTTCAGCTCACGATCAAAGCAAATCAACTATAAGAGATATTTTTAATAGTGAGTTCTATTTTCAACCTTCCAACTATGGAGGAGAATTGTTAGTTTACAAAGTAGCTGCCAACGCTTTTTTGATGCACCAAGTGCGCTCAATGGTTGGAACCATGTTACAATTGGGTGAGAAAAATAGAACACCTGAAGAGTTTAGGAAGATTTTGGAATCAAAAAAAAGAGTTGAAGCGCTTAGAACAGCAGACCCATGGGGTCTCTACCTTTATAGGATTGAACATGCAAATTTCTAATGATAAAGATAAAAGAGAAAATTTAGCTCAAAACTTAAAAAAGGGGTGGCAGTTGTTAAACGAAGTTCACCACTACTTAGACCCCTCTTTTACAGATCAAAGCGATATAGACTTTTTAGATTTAACTAAAGCAATAGTTCCAGATAAAGAGGATGTAATTAAAACTCTCTCACTGCCTCAACTAGTTGAACAAGTTAAAAGTTGCACCCTCTGTCCTTTGTATAAAACAAGAACTAACAGTGTTAGTGGGCAAGGGGGAATCAATGCGCGTTTGATGGTCATTGGAGAAGCCCCTGGAAAGAATGAAGATTTAGAGGGCCTTCCATTTGTAGGAAACTCAGGAAAATATTTAGATTCTTGGATGAAGGCTATAAATCTAACTCGAGATCACTCTTTGTACATCACCAACATCGTTAAATGTCGTCCTCCTAATAATCGAGATCCTGAAAAAAATGAGATTGAAGCTTGTCTTCCCTATTTAAAACAACAAATTGCCTTAATAAAACCTGAAGCTATTTTGTGTTTAGGTAAGGTTGCGGCTAACACCCTTTTTGAAAACCAAGAGCCATTAAAGGATATGAGACAAAAGGTTTTTAGGTATCAACAAATATCGACAGTGGTTACTTATCACCCATCGGCAGTACTACGCAACCTCTCCTTACGCAAAGAGGTTTGGGATGATTTAAAGTTAGTAGCCTCTTTGTTAAACCTTCCAATAAGGAGTTAAGATGTTTGTCGATGTAGTTATTAACTCTCCTTTAAAAAATAGGTTCACTTACATTGTTCCACCTGACATCGAAATAGAAGTTGGTCAAAGGGTTATAGTCCCTTTTGGAAAAAGGGAGTTAGTTGGCTACGTTGTTGAACTTAAAAAAGAGTTTAAAGAGACTGATTTTAAACTCAAAGAGATTAAAAGAGTTTTAGATGAAATTCCCCTTTTTGGTAAAAGGGAGATTGAACTAGCCAAATGGATCGCCTCTTTTTATTTGTGTAGTGAAGGGGAAGCTTTAAGCAATATGATTCCTAGTGGACGTCGAGCCCTTAATTATAAACTCACAACACAAAAAGATTACAAACCAATCACTTTAACAGATAATCAACAGGGCGTTGTTGATAATATTCTCCAAAGCGATGAAAAACTGCATTACCTATATGGGGTAACAGGTTCTGGTAAAAGTGAAGTCTTTTTAAAGATAGCTGAAAAGATTATAGAAAAAGGGAAAGAGGCTATTTACTTAGTTCCTGAAATAACTTTAACCCACCAATTAGCTCAACAAGTTGCTACTAGATTTGAAAACAAGGTTGCTATACTACACTCTCATATGAGCCCTTCTCAACGCCTTAAAGCATATCAACAGATACGAGAAGAGAAGGTTAAGTTAGTTATAGGGCCTCGAAGTGCTGTTTTTGCCCCTTTTAAGAATCTAGGATTAATCATAATTGATGAAGAGCATGAAAACTCTTATAAATCGGGATCTAAACCTCGCTACCATGCTCGCCAAGTTGCCCAAATGATTGTCACTAAAGAAAAAGATGCTATTTTATTAATGGGTAGTGCTACCCCCTCTTTAGAGTCTTATCACATGGTGCAAAAACAAAAAATAGTATTTCACTCTTTGTTAGATAAAGTTGCTGGAGGCTCTAAAGCCGATATTGAGATTGTTAATATGATAAAAGAAAAAAGCCTTTTATCTAAAAAATTAAGAAGTGCAATTAAAGATACTTTAGATCAAAAAAAACAAGTAATTTTATTTTTAAACAGAAGGGGATTTAGTCACTATTTTCATTGCAACAGCTGTGGCTATGAGATGAGTTGTCCCCACTGCTCAGTCTCTCTCACTTACCACAAATATAGGAACCAGATGGTTTGTCACTACTGTGGTAAGACACAAAGCCCAATTGATGTGTGTCCCAATTGTAACAGTTTGGATGTTGGGTATGGGGGCTTTGGGACAGAGATGGTTGAACAAGAAGTTGGCCTTTATTTTCCCAATGCAGTAGTTGAAAGATTGGATACCGATGCAGCTCAAGATCGTAAAAGTATAGGAACCTTATTAGAACGATTTAAAAATGGGGAAATTGATATTCTTTTAGGGACTCAGATGGTTGCCAAAGGGTTGAACTTCCCCTTTGTAGATTTAGTTGGAATTGTTTTAGCTGACAGCGGTTTAAATTTACCCGACTTTAGAGCTCAAGAGCGTACCTTTAGCTTAATTGTCCAAGTTAGTGGAAGAACTGGTAGGTACAACGACTTTGGAAAAGTTGTAGTACAAACATTTCACCCCGATAACTCAGCTATTAAATTAGCAACTAGGCAAATGGTTGATGAGTTTTACAAAGAGGAGTTAGGAAATCGTAAGCTTACCAATTTTCCCCCCTATAGTCGTCTAATTAACTTTGTCATTAGGGGTAAGAATAAAGAAAAAAGTAGACTAGCTATTGAGAGTTTGGAAAAAGAGATAAACAAAGTGATTGGAAAAGTTAAGGGTAAGGTTGATTTAATGGGAGCTGTAAGTTGTCCAATTGAGAAGATTGCTGGTTCGTGGCGTTATCATATCCTATTAAGGGGAGAAGATATTAGAGACCTTTTACAAATAGCCACCCATGTAGATAACAACTTTAAAGTTGGCTCCTCTTTGTTTTTAGAAATTGATGTTGATCCTTTGAATTTACTTTAGTTTAAAAAGTGAACTTCTTTTTAATCATAGGGAAGTGAGTTGCGTGCATTTGTAAAGCTGTTAAGATATCTTCACTTTTAATTGCATCAACAATTACCATATGCTCTTCAACAATCTTTTGTAAATCTGCATAGTTTTCGTGAGTCTTAGACATCTCTTTGCGGGTAAATTTATCTAAAAGGGAGAAGATAGAGTTAAACAAGTCATTGCCTGTTTGTTTGATGATTATGTGGTGAAAGTTGTAGTCCCCTTTTTGAATCTCTTCATAATCGTTGACTAAAATTGCTTTTTGGATGTTGTTAACTTCATCTTCTAATTGTTGAACGATAGCTTCAGCTTTTTCTCGATCTGTTTGAAAGAGTTGAACAATATTTAAAACACCTCTTTGTTCAAACACCTCTCTAAGTTCTAAAATTTCAAAAATTGATTTTCTTTCAAGAATTGAGAACCAAGTTAATAACTCTGCAGCAACTTTGTTATTTTTAGAGAGGAAAGTCCCTTTGGGGACATTTGTTTCAACAATTCCTAAGTACTGAAATACTTTAATAGCCTCTCTGATTGATGATCTTCCAATTCCAAAACGCTTTGCCAACTCCAATTCAGTGGGAATTTTATCACCAACGTGGTACTGATCTGAGATAATTAACTCTTTTAAGCGAAACATGGCCTCTGTAACAACCGAGGTCCTTTTCTTCTTTTCTTCCATAACAGGCTCTCAAATTGAGATTAGCATAATGTCAGACGTTTTTAAAGAGGAGGAGGAAAAGTTTCAATAAAAATGGAGCAAAGAGTCTCTAATTGACGATTACCACTGAAGCAAGTATTATAACGATATGTTAGAAATTTATACATTAGGTGAAGATGTATTAAGACAAAAAGCTGAAAAAGTTACCCAATTTGACCAAGAGTTGAAAGAATTGGTCGATTCAATGTTTAAAAGCATGGAGGCTTCTGATGGCATTGGGCTAGCTGCTCCTCAAGTGGGAGTCTCTAAGCGCCTATTTGTTGTAGATACAAGAATCCCTGGACAAAGATATATTTTTATAAACCCTCAAATCATTGGAAGTAGTGAGGAGCAAGGAATTTATGAAGAGGGATGTCTTTCCATCCCTGGAATGTTTGCCCCAATCTTAAGACCCGATGAGATTACTGTCCAAGCTCAAAACCTAGAGGGAAAGAATTTTATCTTAAGCGCCACTGGGCTCTTAGCTCGAGTAATTCAACACGAAAATGATCATCTAAACGGAGTATTGTTTATAGATCGAATGGGTGAAGAAGATCGAAAAGATTTAGTTGCTGAGTACGAGAAAAAGGGTAAAAAAGGGAAGTAAAAAGCTTTAATGTTGAAGATATTGTTTGCTGGTAATCCCTCAATAGGGGTAAACTCTCTGATTGAGATTTCCAAACACTATGATGTTGTGGCTGTTTTGACAAACCCAGATCGCTTTAAAGGGAGGGGGAGAATCTTAGAAGCTCCCCCCATTAAAGTAGCTGCCCAACAACTTGGAATTCCTGTTTTACAATATGATCGCCTTTTAAGTGAATCTAGAGAGGAAGTTAAAAACTTAGGTGCCAATTTTTTAGTCTCCTTTGCTAGTGGACACTATTTTGGTCCCAAGTTTCTTCAACTTTTTGATAAAGGAGCTATCAACGTTCACCCCTCGTTGCTCCCTTTATATAGAGGACCTTCGCCAATTCAATTTGCCCTTTTAGATGGAGTTAGTGAAACAGGCATAACAATTCAAAGATTAGCAAAAGAGATCGATAGTGGTAACATCTTATCTCAAATAAAGTTTAATCTTGATGGGGATGAAACAGCTTTTACATTAGAAGAAAAAGTAGCCTCATTAGCACCTAAACAGTTAGTTGATACGCTTAACAGTATAGTTGAAGGCACTGTTGAGGAAATTGAACAAGATCACAGTAAAGCCACTTTTACTAGGATGTTGACTAAAGAGGATGGAATAATAGATTGGTCAAATAGTGCTAAAACAATCCATTGTCAAATTCGCGCTTTAGCCAAATGGCCCAAAGCCTATACAACTTATAAAGATACAACTTTGTTAATCACTAAAGTTGCGGGGAAAGTTGGTGATGCTTTAGATGAAGAGCGCCCCCCTTGTATTATTCCCGGTTCAGTTTTGCATTATAAAAAACAAAAGGGGATAGCAATCACTTGTAACGATGCAATTTTGTATGTTGAACGTCTTCAGTTAGCCCAAAAGAAAGAACTCGATAGCGCCTCTTTTTTAAATGGGAACAAAAATTTCATTGGCTCCTTTTTAGGTGGTTAAAATTGAAAAAAGTAATTATTGTTTTCCTCTTAATAGTAGTTATTGGTGTTCCAGTTTTTTCTGATTATCCAAAAGTAGCATTAGTGTTATCGGGTGGGGGAGCTCGAGGTTTAGCCCACGTTCCTATCATTGAGGCATTAGAAAGGCACTCAATCCCAGTTGATATTGTTTTAGGGACCAGTATGGGAGCTTTTGTTGGAGGAGTGTATGCAGCAGGATATTCGCCTGCTGATATGTACAACCTAATTGAAAGCTACGATATGATTGAAACTTTAGCTGTTATTTCTCTACCTCCATTAAAATACGATTTAATCCCTTTTCAAGCGTGGCGCTACAACCTTTTTAATTTAGATTTTGACAAAGAGGGGGTTAGTTTGCCCTCTTCAATAATTAGCGATCAACAAATTTTAAATGTTTTAAACAACTCTTTATCCAAAGTTTCCTACATTGAAGATTTTGACAATCTTTCAATCCCTTTTAGAAGTATAGGGGCAAATATTATAAGTGGTGAGAGGATAATTTTTGACAAAGGATCTTTAGTTGGTGCAATTAGATCAAGCATCTCAATTCCAATTCTTTTTAGCCCCTATAAAATTGATGGGCAACTGGTAGTTGATGGAGGAGTTGTCGATAACATGCCTGTGGCATTAGCCAAAGAGATGGGCTATGACATTGTAATCGCAGTTGATGTAAATAGTAGCGACTACGATGTTGAGAATAAAGATTTAGAGACAATTGCTGGGATGTTTTACCAACTGGTTGTAGTAATAACTCGCAATACTATCGTAGAACAAAGAAAGATGGCTGATTTGTTAGTGGACATTCCACTGGGAGATTTAGGAGTTTTAGATTTTCATAAATCTGAGGAGATTATTAGGATAGGCAAAGAGGTTGCAAACTCTTTAGATGATCAGTTCGCCACTTTAGCAAAAGAAATCAGTTCTAAAAGAGAGTTACACAAAAGAGATCCAAATAGAGTTGGCTCTTATTTTGAACAAAAAGATATCCACATAAGTGCTATCAAACAACACTTGATCGATGGTGATAAAATTGAATTGAACCTTAACCTTTCAAAAAGGTATTTGGATAAGATTTTTGACAATGATTTGAAAGAGAAGTTAGAGGGCGAACTAAATAAAATTAGGGAGAAAAAAGGGTATGCAACTTTAACTTACCAACTTAGCGACGTTGAACTAAAACCAAGTGGAGAAGTTTGTGGCACATTGGAAATAATTGCCATTCCATACAATAAAAAGCGTTCAGTTATCTCTGCTGCAGCATACGGTTCAACCAGCCTACTTTTTAATCGGAAAGGAGACTCCTTTCTCTCGTTTGCCCCAGAATTAAAAATAAACTACGCCTATTATCTCCCTTTTGTCACCTTAGAAGTTGATGCTAGCAACAGCGATACTTTTAACCTTGGAGCTTCTTTCACATTTAAAATAAAAGATCATTTGGAGATAAAAGGTTCTAGTAGATTCCACACAGGTGGAATACACCCTGCTAATTTACGTAACACCCCTAAAGGATTAACTTCCCGAGATCGAAGTATAAACAATACAGTAACTGTTCAATACACTTTAGAGGAAAAATTTTTAGTTGGAACTGAAGGGGAGTTTGATTTTCTTTGGTATGGAGATGAGACACTAGGGGGGGGCTTTATCCCAACGGTGAGTGTTTTTGCTACTTATAATACCCTCCCATTTGGGTTTTCTCCTCGTAGTGGTGTAAGAGCTGATGTGAAGTTTTCAAGTGAGCTTGGTTCAACATTTAAATGGAGATTTCAATCTGACTTTTCAACCTCAATCCCTGTTGGACCAAAAGATACTATCTCAGTTGCTCTAAAAGGGGGTGCAGTAGATACCTCCTACCCACAAAAGAAAACTCTCTTTGATATTGGAACAACTAAAGGGATAGCCACTTATTCCTCTTCCTCAATGGTTAATAACTTTATCTTGATGAAAGTTAGCCACTACCACTACTTTAGTGAGAATCCAATTGCAGTGAGTTTAAATAGTTCAATTAGCGGAAGTGTGAGGGGAACTTTATTCAATGATAGCCCTTATTCTTTAAATCAGATAAAATTTAACAACTGGGATCTTAGTGCTTCGGTAGGCTTAGCTCTCTCTTTTGCTTCAATAGATTTACTAGTTGGCTTTGCTATCGACAAAGATCTTAGAACAGCGATATTTGTTGAGGTCATTTAGATTGTCTAATAATGAAACTAACTTTTGGAAAATAATTAATGCCTTGGGCTTAGTTTTTTCTCCACTAATTCTCTTTGCCATCACCACTTTATCTTTTTTGCCTCTTAGTGGTGTTGAATCAAAAGCCTTTTTAATTCCCCATTTTGATAAAATTGCCCACCTATTAAGTTATACTGCTTTAGGAGGGGCAATGTTTTTTGCAGTTGCAAAAGAAAGTGGTAATTTAAAAAAAGCAATTGTGATTATAATCTTAGGGTTAGTGATTGGTTTTTCAATTGAAATAATTCAGCCCTATTTTAATCGCTCTTTTGAATTACTTGATATTGTTAGTGATTTTGTTGGGTTGGTATTAGGAGTCTATCTAGCTTCAAAAATACTTTCTTTGTTGAATAAGGTATTTAAGGATATGTTTTAATATGAATGAGATTGTTAAAAAAATAGGAGAAGAGCTTATTTACAGCTCTCAACATCTAGAACCTTCTTTAGTTGAACAAATTAAAAAGATGGGCATCTATTATGAAGATAAAAACCAAGCAGCAAGTGAACTATTAAAAGCAATTTTATTAAACTTAGAACTTAGTGAAAAACATAACATCCCTATGTGCCAAGATAGTGGAATGGTAATTGCCTTTGTTGAGGTGGGGGGAAATAGTAGATATAGCCTAATAACGATTGAAGAGTTTATTAACCAAGGAATTTCCTACGCTTTTAAAAAGGGGAACTTTAGAGCTTCAATAGTTGAAGAGCCCCTTTTTAATCGAAGTAATACAAAAACTAATTTACCACCAGTTATCCACTGGGAACCTACAAAAGGGGATAAAGTGGTAATAAAATTCATCTTAAAGGGCTTCGGAAGTGAGAATTGTTCAACTTTAACAATGTTAAATCCCACCTCAACTAAAAATGATGTAATTAGAAGTGTAGTTGAAAGTGTTAAAACTGCTGGTGGAAAACCGTGTCCTCCAATAGTGGTTGGGGTGGGCTTAGGAGGAAGTGGCGAACAAGCTTTGCTTCTTTCTAAAAAAGCACTTTTAAGAGAAGTTGGACAAAAACACCCTGAAATTCAATATGCTGAACTAGAGAAAGAGATCTTTGATGCAGTGAATGAATTAAATATAGGGCCAGGGGGTTTTGGGGGAGAGTTGACAGCTTTAGATGTTGCAATTGAACATTCACCCACCCATATTGCAGGGATGCCTGTAGGGGTCTCTATTAGCTGCTGGGCCGATCGTAAGGGGGAGGTGAGTTTTGATTAAAACACCTTTTTCACAATCTGATATTGATAAGTTAAAAATCTTTGATGTTATAAAACTAAAGGGGAAAATTTTAGTTGGACGGGATCAAGTGCACAAAGAGTTAGCGACTATGTTGAAAGAGGGTAGTAAGCTCCCAGTTGATTTAACTAATCAAACTATTTATTACATGGGACCTGCAGCAACTCCACCAACTTTAATCATTGGTTCTAGTGGACCAACAACAAGTGCAAGAATGGACCCATTCACCCCTATTCTAATGGACGATGGTCTTAAAGTTACCATAGGAAAAGGACCACGTAGTATCGAGGTAATTGAATCAATTAAAAAACATAAAGGGTTGTACCTTGCTGCTTACGGAGGATGTGGTGCTTTGTATGCCACAACCATAGTGAGTCAAAAAGTCGTTGCCTTTGACCATTTAGGTCCAGAGGCTCTTTTAGAGCTCGAAGTTGATAACTTTCCTGTAATAGTTGCAATTGATAGTAAAGGAAACTCGATCTTTAGCAATTAAGAGTGGACTACTGAACAATTAGGGTTTACCATCGAGTAGTGGGTGGGAGTAAGGATATAGATGGATGAGATTTACTTGGCTTGTTACTAGTTTAGTGGTTTTATTGTTTGTTAGTTGTCCAGCACCAAAAAATGAGAGAGCCTCATTTGATGAAAATAATAACTCAGTTGAAACTCTTTTAGAACAAAATGGGGAACAAGAAATTGAAAAATTAAATCCCCCTAGTACCTTGGAGGAACGTTTTAGCTACACCTACGGTTATTTGTTGATGATGACTGCAATGAGAGATGTCCAAAACATCTCAACAGACTATTTTATAAGAGGCTCCTTAGATGCGGCTTTAAATAGCGATCCCCTAATAGCGTCCAATTTAATGAATACAGTTTTATATGAGTATCAAGAGCACTTGATGAGTGAAGCTTCAAAAAGATTAGAGGAGTTAGCTAAAAAGAACTTAGAAGATGCTGAGAGTTTTTTAGCTATTAATGGGCAACGAGACACAATTATCACTACCTCCAGTGGTCTTCAATACGAGATTGTTAAAGATTCAGATGGAGAAACTCCCCAAGAACACGACATAGTAAAAGTAAATTATAAATTAACCTATTTAGATGGGAGAGAGGGAGATGCCTCAATACGAGGTATTCCTAGTGAATTTAGCCTTGATTCTTTAATCAGTGGTTTTAAAGAGGGGTTGATGTTAATGAGAGTTGGCTCTCAATTTAGATTCTATGTCCATCCCAATTTGGGATATGGGCAAGAGGGTTCTAGTAGAATTGAACCAAATACCCTTTTGATTTTTGACGTTGAGTTAGTTGAGGTTAAGAAGCTTTAATAGTTCAAATAAGTTTTTAATCTGATAAGTTGGCTTAATGTTTTCAGGAAGGGTCATATCAAAACGGTTAATCCAACAAGTGTCGATTCCACTAGCAATCCCACCAGCAATATCGCTTGTTAAACTATCACCTATTATTAAAGGGTTCTCTATTTTATCCCCATTTTGTTGAACCATCTCTTTTGTTATTTCAAAGTAGCGGGGATCTGGTTTTTGAATTCCAATCTCCTCACTGATTACAACTGTATTGAAGTACTCTCTAATAGCTGAAGCTTTTAAACGTCCCCACTGTACAGAAGCAATACCATTGGTTATTAAACTCATCGCTATACCACTTTTTTTTAATCGTTGTAAAACTTCAATAGCATCGTAGTAAAGATGGTATGTTTCACTAAGAAATTGAGAATATATTTCAGAGCCTACAACAGGGTCTTTATCTAAATTGTAAAGAGCGTAAAAGCGCCTAAAGCGCTCCACTTTTAACTCTTTAATTGAAAGGAGCCCCTTTTCCATCTCTAACCAAACGTCGTTATTTATTTTAGAGTAGGAGGCAATAATAGACTCTTTAACAGGGAGTTCCAGCTCCTTCAAAACTCTTTTAACTGCTGATTTTTCAGCACTCATAAAATCTAATAAAGTTCCATCGGCATCAAATAGTAGATGATCGTACATATATTTCCTTTACACTTAGTGTAATAAAGTGGTATTTTCACTATAACGAGAGAGAGTAATTGAGACAACTCTCTAATTGTAAAGGAGGCTCATATGGGCAAAAAATGGCGCTCTATATTCCAGCTACTACTCTCTGTACTAATTGTTGTGTTGGGTATATTTATCTTAATAAGACAAGATCTCTTTAAACAAATCTTTGTAATCTCATTGGGAGTGATTTTATTGTACTTCTCAATTAGAACTTTAATAATTTCATCGAAGTACACCTACAATAAGTTTAATCGCAATTCAACGCTACTAAAGGCAATTTTAGGGATAGTGATTGGAGTTTTGGCAATTGTGATGCCTCTAACCACTGGGGCTACTGTATGGATGATTTTACTCTATTCAATTGCAGCTCAATTAACTATTGCTGCTGTTATTTTACTATTAGATGCATTTGCCCTTAGAGATAGTGGTTTTCCAATCTCCCCATTGGTGGTAGAAGGTGTTTTATCGTTAGCTGTAGCAGCCTCTTTATTTGTATTTCCCCAAAACTACGCAACGATGTTAGTAACTATTTTAGGTGTGGCAATTATCTTAGTTGGAGTTGTTGTTGGAATTGTTAGCTACTTTGGTTTAAAGAAAAAAGGTGAACTAGAAGTAGAAGTTGAGATTTTAGAGTAACTATTGACAGAAACACGCCTCTAAAGTAGTGTGATGTTATGAATAAAAAATTTGCACACCACCATCACGATATCTCAGATTTCTGATAAATGCGTGTGCATACCTATATACAAGCTCCGCATTTATGCGGAGTTTTTTCTATCTTTAGGAGGTTAAAGTGGCCAATGTATTACGTTTAGCAGTTCAAAAAAGTGGAAGACTAAGTGAAAAGTCGTTAAAAATCATCAGAGATTGTGGAGTTCGCTTCGGTTCTGATTCCCGTTTATTAAGAGAAAAAGCTGATAACTTTCCCATCGAATTTTTATATCTACGTGATGATGATATTCCCCGTTATATAAATGATGGGGTTGCAGATATTGGGATTGTTGGGCGTAACGAGTACGATGAGCAAGCTCTCCCATTAGATGTTATTAGAGATTTAGGGTTTGCCAAATGTAGGTTATCTGTAGCTGTTCCTGAAGGTTTTAACTACACCTCTTTGGCTTCATTAGAGGGTAAAAGGATTGCTACAAGTTATCCCAACATACTAAAAGAAAAACTAAAAGAGAGAGGCGTTAATGCTGAAGTTTATCAGATATCAGGCTCTGTTGAGATTACCCCCTCAATTGGGGTTGCTGATGCTATTTGTGATTTAGTCTCTACCGGTGCCACTTTAAAAAGTAATGGTCTTAAAGAGGTTGAACACCTCTACTATTCGACTGCAGTTTTAATTGGCAAAAAAGATCTACCCAAAGAAAAAAAAGATATTTTAGAGAGGTTGCTGATGCGTCTTGATGCCGTAATGAAGGCAGAAGATTATAAATACATCATGTTCAACCTCCCCAAAGAGCACCTAAATGAGGTTGCTAAAATTATTGGAGGGATGAAAAGCCCTACTGTAACCCCCTTATTAGACTCCTCTTGGTACTCTGTTCAAACTGTAGTTAAAGAGAAAGACTTTTGGGATGTTCTAGAACAACTTAAAGCATTAGGTGCTCAAGGTATTTTAGTTACTGCTATTGAAAAGATGGCCGATTAGGAGTTGGTTATGGAGCTACTTAAAAGTGTTGTTAATCCTAATGAAGATCAATTAGAAGCCTTGTTTAGTCGCTATGTAGATAAAGAGGTGAACTTAAAAGATCAAGTGAGGACAATAATTAATCAAGTTAAAACTGATGGCGATAAAGCTCTAATCAGTTTAACTAAACAAATTGATAACGTCGAATTAGATAATCTATTGGTCTCAAAAGAGAAGTTAAAAGAGTACTCACTTTTAATTGATGATAAATTAAAAACTTCAATTGATCGCGCTTTTAACAACATAAAAAAGTTCCATGAAGCTCAAATACCAAAAGATGAGTTTGTTGAAATAGAAAAGGGGATAAATTTGTGGCGTAAAAGTATCCCAATAGAAAATGTTGGAATATATATTCCAGGCGGATCTGCCCCTTTATTTTCAACACTTTTAATGACAGCTACTTTAGCAAAAATTGCAAAGTGTAAAAGGGTAGTTGTCACTACTCCTCCTACCAAAGAGGGGAAAGTGGATCCTGCTATTAGCTACGTTGCTTTAAAGTTGGGTGTTGATGAGTTTTACTTAGTTGGAGGTGCTCAAGCGATTGTTGCTTTAGCTTATGGAACAGAGAGTATTAAAAAAGTTGATAAAATATTTGGACCTGGAAATAGGTGGGTAACTGAAGCTAAAGTTCAAGTCAGTGAAGTGTGTGCAATCGATATGCCAGCAGGACCATCGGAAGTGATGGTTGTTATTGATCAAACAAGTGAGGCACAATTTGTCTCAAGTGATTTATTAAGTCAATTAGAACACGGAATTGATAGCCAAGCAATTTTAGTTGTTTACGATAAAGATGTTGATAAAGGGCTAAAAATAAAAAGCCAAGTGGAAGATTTTTTAATAGATCAAATGAAAGTTTTAAAAAGAGAAGATGTTGTTAGAGAATCTTTAAAAAATAGTATGGCTGTGATTGTTGATTCTAAAGAGCTATTAGTAAAAGTAATTAACTCTTACGCAGCTGAACATCTCCTTTTACAAACTGTCGATTGTGATAAACTAGCAGAGAAGGTTGTTAATGGAGCTTCGGTATTTATTGGTCCTTATTCGTGTGAGTCGGCAGGTGATTATGCATCAGGAACTAATCACACCTTACCAACTAACAGGTGGGCTCGCTCTTTAAGTGGTCTTTCATTGGATAGTTTTTTAAAAAAAGTAACGTTCCAAAAATTGAGCAAAGAGGGGCTAAAGAGCATTGGCCCCACAATTATAAATATGGCTGAAAATGAGAAACTAGATGCTCACGCTTTAGCTGTTAAGGTTCGCTTAAAAAAGTAGTAGGGGGATAAGATGGATAGTTTTAAAATTAGAGAACTAATAAGGGATAACATTGCCACATTAGTTCCCTATTCATCGGCTCGAAGTGAGTACAATGTTGAAGGCTCTTTATTATTGGATGCCAACGAGAACTATCGAGAAATAGTTGGTAATCAAGAATTAAATAGATATCCAGATCCACTTCACACCGCTCTTAAGGATAAAATTGAGAAAGTTCTTGGTTTACCTAAGGAGAACTTAGCCATTGGTAATGGTTCAGATGAGTTAATTGATTTGCTTTTTAGAATCTTTTGTAACCCCAAAAAAGATAAAGCTCTTTTAATCAGTCCCACCTACGGAGCTTACGAGGTCTTTGCAAACATCAACGATGTTGGGGTTAGTCACTGTCAATTAAAAGGGGATTTTACCATCGATCTAAAGAAGATGGAGACAGTTTGTAAATTAGTTAACAACGGAACTCCCCACTCAGGAATGCACAAGTTGCTGTTTATTTGTTCTCCTAACAATCCTAGTGGAAATACATTTCCAATTGAACAAATTGAGATGATGGCAGGGCGCTTTAAAGGAATTGTAGTTGTTGATGAAGCTTACATTGAGTACGCTCCAACTCAATCTGTAGTTAAACTAATTGAAAAGTATCCTCGTTTAGTTATTCTAAGAACATTTTCTAAAGCTTGGGCGTTGGCAAACGTGCGAGTAGGAATTGCAGTTACATCTAAAGAGATAGTTTCAATAATTGAGCGGGTAAAGCCTCCTTACAATCTTAGTGGAGTTGCGCAAAAGTTGGCTATTGAAGCTCTAGATCACGCTGATGACGTTAAAAAAGAGATTAAAAAGACAATACAAGAGCGTCAAAGAGTTGCAGCTTACTTAGAGAGTCACCCATTTGTAGAAAAAGTTTTTCCCAGTGAAGCTAACTTTTTGTTAGTGCGAGTAAACGATCCAAACCATCTTTGTGACTTTTTAAAAGAGCGCAATATTATTATCCGAAATAGAAGTAATATTAGAGGATGTTACCAAAGTGTGAGAATCTCAATTGGAAGTGTTGAACAAAATGAGCAATTAATTAGTGCTATGGAAGAGCTAAAGGAGTTGATATGAAAAAGGTGGTAGCTATATTTATTAACCTCTACCAAGGTATTTTAAATTTAGATAGTTTAACTAACTTACAAGATTTAGAGTTCTATGATTCTCTTTTTCCTGTGTTAAAAAATTTTAGTGATGATGGTAGTTACTCTTTATACACCCTTTTAAATGGAGCCATTGAACAACCTCTTTTAGATAAGATGTTTAAAATAATGGCAAACCAAGGGATAAACATCGAAGGCGCAGTAAACTCTATCGATGAAGTTTCCTCTTTAAATAAAGAACTTTCGCTAAGTGTGGGAGTGAATCAAGCAGATGATAATTTAAAGTTTATAAAATTAGTTAAGTGGGAAGAGATTGAAGAAAAACTACTAAATAAAAGCAATTTTATAGATCGAAGTGTCAAAGTTCAGCGTAACACTAGTGAAACTAAGATTAAATTAGCACTTAATTTAGATGGAAGTGGTAAAAGTAAAATTTCTAGTGGCTTAGCTTTTTTAGATCATATGCTTAACCAACTTTCGCGCCATGGTAAAATAGATTTAGATCTTTTTTGTGATGGGGATTTAGAGATTGATGAACATCATACAGTAGAAGATATTGCAATAACATTAGGCGATGCATTCAAAGAGGCTCTAGGGGAGAAAAGGGGTATTAGACGTTACGGCTTTGCCCTTGTTCCAATGGATGAAGTATTGGCTCAAGTTGCCATCGATTTTTCAAATAGACCCCACTTTGAATGGGATGTAACTTTATCACGAGATACAGTGGGTTCAATTCCCTCTGAGATGTTTAAACACTTTTTTAAATCATTTAGCGATGGTAGTCGTTCAACGTTGAATATGAAAGTTAGTGATGGCAACAGCCACCACCAAATTGAAGCTCTTTTTAAGGCATTTGCTTTGGCAATTAGAGAGGCTGTTTTTAAATATCGAGATTCAGATGCTCTACCTTCAACTAAAGGGGTACTGTAGTGGATATCATTTTAGCAATCGATTTAATAGATGCGAAAGCTGTAAGGCTACACAAAGGGGACTATGCTACTAAGAAAGTCTATTTTTCAGATCCTTTAGAAGTTGCTAAAGAGTACGAAGATTGGGGTTTTAAGCGCCTTCATGTAGTAGATTTAGATGGGGCGAAAGCTAAAGAACCAAGAAACTTACAAACTGTAGAAAAAATAGCTAACCAAACAAACTTAATTATTGATCTAGGGGGAGGACTTCACACTAAAGATAACTTTGATTCAGCTTTTAGTGCGGGAGTAGAACTAGTCACAGTTGGATCTTTAGCTGCTAATAATCAAGAGCTTGCTATGAAGTTATTAGAAATCTACTCAGCTAGAAAACTTATTTTGGGAGCCGATTGTAAAAATGAGAAAATAGCAGTCTCTGGGTGGACTGAAGTTACTAATTTATCTGTTTATCAATTTATAAACTCCTATTTGGATGAAGGTTATAAGAGTGTTATTAGCACTGACATATCGCAAGATGGAACTTTAGAAGGGCCCTCTTTTGATCTGTATGAGAAGATTTACCAAAGTGTTGGTTCTAAAAAGATTAATTTAATAGCCAGTGGGGGAGTTAGTTCAATCGACGATCTAAAACGGCTTAAAGCCATGGGCCTTAGTGGGGCAATCGTTGGAAAAGCCTTTTATGAGGGGAAAGTTACTTTCAAAGAGTTAGCAGAGGTTTAAATGAGCTGTAAAACAATCATTCCATGTTTAGATATCTACAACGGTAAAACAGTTAAAGGGATTAACTTTGATAATCTAAAAGAGGCAGGAGATCCAGTACAACTAGCTGCCTACTATGAGCATCAACAAGCTGATGAGTTAGCAATTTTAAATATTGCAGCAACTAAAGAAAATAGAGCCGATTTTCTTAATTTAGTTGAGAAAATTAGAAATACTACCACCTTTCCTTTAATAGTGGGTGGTGGAATAAATAGCGTTGATGATGCTAAAGAGGCTGTTAGTAAAGGTGCTTCAAGAATTTCAGTAAATAGCAGTGCTGTTAAAAATCCCCAATTAATAGATGATTTAGTAAAAAAATTTGGATCAGAGAAAGTTGTCTGTGCAATTGATGCTAAAAAGAACAGCTCTCTTAAAGGGGGGTGGGAAGTTACCACTAGTGGTGGTAAGATTTCCACTGGAATTGATTTGTTTAAGTGGGTTAAAGAGGTAGAAAACCGCGGTTGTGGCTCAATTTTGTTAACAAGCATGAATCATGATGGGACAAAAGGGGGTTTTGCCCTCAAGTTACTTGCAGAACTTACAAATATTGTTAAAATTCGAGTTATAGCCTCTGGGGGGGCGGGGAGTATGGACGATTTTGTCGATCTCTTTGAAAATACCAACTGCACTAGTGCACTAGCTGCCTCAATTTTCCACTATGGAGAAGTTGAGGTTTTAAAGTTAAAACACTACTTGGATGAGATGGGTATCGAGGTTTGTTTGAAAAAGTAAAAGGAGCTTGTATGGAGATTGATTTTGCAAAAGGAGATGGCTTAGTTGTAGCAGTAGTTCAAGATGCAGTTACCCGTAAGGTCCTTATGGTTGGGTATATGAACGAAAAGGCTCTACAAGTAACTATGGAAAGGGGTTTAGTAACCTTCTATTCACGAAGTAGGCAAAAGCTTTGGACTAAAGGTGAAAATAGTGGGAACTATCTTGAGTTCAGAGAGGTAATAGTTGATTGTGACAACGATGCTTTACTGATTAAAGCAATTCCGACAGGTCCTGTTTGTCACACAGGAGATGATACTTGCTTTGGGGAAGAAAACGATATAACTAGGATGTCCCGTGGAGATTTCCTGTTTTATTTAGAAGATGTGATTAACGATCGTAGAGAGCACCCAATTGAGGGTTCTTACACAAACCATCTTTTATCTAGGGGGGTCAATAAGATTGCACAAAAGGTTGGAGAAGAGGCAGTGGAGCTAGTTATTGAGGCTATGGATACCAACAAAGCCCTCTTTTTGGGAGAAGCTGCCGATCTAATTTATCACCTATTAGTTTTATTAGCACAAAAAAATGTAAAACTTGATGAAGTTGTTGAGATCTTAAAAGGGCGTCACTCTCGCTAGGAGATGTTGTGAAAAGTGACCACGCTTCTAAAGGACTACGCGTCTCTTTAGTTTCTATTATTTTTAGCATTCTTTTAGCCATCATTAAGTTGATATCAGGGGTGGTGGGTAAATCAACTGCCTTAGTTAGTGATGGAGTAAATTCTTTTTCAGATATCTTTAGCTACTCAATAGTAGCTGGTGGGGTAGTTGCTGCCGATCGTCGTCCCGATAGCAACCACCAATATGGGCACGATAAGTTTGAATCTATCATTGGTGCTTTTTTAGCAATCATAATTTTATTTACAGGTCTTGGGATTGGGTACAATGCAATTAAACACCTTATCAAAGTTGATGTTGTAGTTATCCCAACACTGTTTCCACTTATAGTGGCAGCTATTTCAATTGTGGTTAAACTAATCTTGTGGCGCTATACGGCCCGTAACGCTGTTAAAACAGGTCTTAGCAGCCTCAAAGCATTAGCTGCCGATCATCTATCCGATATGCTTAGCTCATTAGGGGCACTAATTGGGGTAATTGGTTCACGTTTAGGGTATCTATTAAGTGACCCTGTTGCCTCTTTAGTGATTGCCCTATTAATTATTAAATCTGCTTTAGATGCTTTTAAAGTCTCTTACAATATCTTAATGGATGTTGCTGTTGATAATAAAACTAAAGAGGCTTTAACAAAATCAATTTTAAAAGATAGTGAAGTAAAACAAGTAGATCTTTTAAGAACTAGAAGTGTGGGAAGTGGGTATTGGGTTGAAGTTGAAATTAGTTGTAAAGGGGATTTAACTTTAACAGAAGCTCACCAAATAGCAGAAAATTTGCACGATAGGTTGGAAAAAGAATTTCCTAAGATTAGGCACGTTATGATTCACACCAACCCCTATATGGAATAAAAAAACCGGCAAGAAAATGCCGGTTTAATAATTTAGAAATAAGAGTTAAAGATCAGCAACCTCATCTTGTAAGAATTGCCATGCCTCTTTGTCTGTAAATCCTTCGTGAACAATCTTTCTAATTGCATATGCCATTTGAACTGGGAATTGGCTTTGGAAGATATTTCTACCCATATCTAAACCAGCAGCTCCCGCTTGCATTGAGTTGTAAGCTAAGGTTAAAGCATCTTTTTCATGAAGCTTCTTCCCACCTGCAACTACGATAGGAACTGGACATGCTGCAACTACTTCATCAAAGTTGTCACAGTAATAAGATTTAACTAAGTTTGCTCCCATCTCTGCTACAATACGGGTCGCTAGCTTAAAGAAACGATCTGTTCTCTCCATGTCTTTACCAACTGCAACTACACCCATTACTGGAATGCTGTAGCGCATTGCGGCGTTAACACATTGTGAAAGGTTATCGATACTGGACAGCTGTCCATCTGCACCAATAAATGTTTGGACTGCTAAACAATCTGCATCCATTCTAATTGCATCCTCAATATCTACTGATAGTACCTCATGACTCAAATCATCGTTGAGCATAGAAGAGCCTGAGCTAACGCGCAGTGCGATAGATTTGCCACTATTTGGGGCAACTGACGATCTAATTGCGCCACGAGTCCCCATCAAACAATCTACTGCAGGAAGTAGAGAGGGAATTATAAGGTCGAGGCGTTCAAGGCCTGATACCGAGCCCATAAAATAGCCGTGGTCAAAGGCGAACATAACAGTATTCCCACTTACTGGGTCGAAGATGTTAGATAGGCGCTGTTGCATACCCCAATCGAGGTTGTTAGCACCCTTTACATGAAATGGTTTGTTGTTTGCGAATGGAACATCTACTTGATAATCTTTTGCAACCTTCAAGCCTTCAATGTCTGCCATAAATAATTCTCCTTAAAAATGTTATTTAAGGCTGCTGACTATTATCAGCAGCCTTAGTTTTAATTCACTGATAATTAGAAGTCGTAATTATCCATGTTAGCGGTGGTGAAAACTACACGCTCTGGAAGTAATACAACACCAGAATCTTTGGCAGTGTATGCGTCAGGATCTAGTACAGTATTTGGGAATACTTCTACAACGCCAATGTCTGGTACGTCAATTATATCACCAACTTCGATAGAGTTACCAGATGCTAAGTAGTAACCTAAGTAACAACCTAAAGCACCTTGAACTTGACAATCCCACAATCCCCATCTAGCTAAAACGCCAGCACGGGCATAGTTCTTCATTGAGTTTGGTGGAGCAAATCCAACAATAGAAACGTTATCTTTGTTTAAACCTAAGTTTTGAGCAGCTTGAGCTTGTCCGGGTAGAGCTGTTGAGTCGTTACAAATGATTCCATCAATGTCAGGATTAGAGACTAAGATAGCCTCACCAACTGTGATAGCGCGCTCTGCATCTTGCTCTGAGTAGTAGTTACTAGGGTTGATGTTGATCCAGTTTGGATACTTCTCTTTGATGTAAGCTTCACCAGCTACTCTCCAAGAGTTTTGGTCTGCTACTGTTGCTTGTGAATAGTGCCATACATACTTGATAGGATCTTTATCAACATTTTTGCCTCTTTCAGAAACTGAATCGGCAAGCATGTCAACAAGCATTTTACCTAAGATGTCTGGGGTTCCTTGCGAAACCATAACTGTTCTAGCATCACCAGATACGTCTGAGTCCCATGTAACTGCTTTAACACCAGCTTTCATAGCCTCTTTCATGATGCTATCTAATCCGGTTGCGTCAACAGAAGAGACAACAACTGCATCAGCACCACTGTTAATAGCATTGTCGATAACAGTAACTTGGTTAGCTACAGAAGCCTCGGGACTACCATCATACTTAACGGTAAAACCATGTTTTGCTGCATAAGCTTGAGCACCATCGTTTGCTGCTTCGAAGAATGCATTACCAGTGAGCTTTGGAACGAAAACTACAGTTACGTCTTTTGCTTTGGTTGCTTCTTTAGCACCACCTGCGAAAACAGCAGTTGATACTAACAACACCACCATCAATGCGATGACAACTTTTTTCATCGTCTTCCTCCTTAATATATGCTGTTGTAAATTCAGCATAAATTATAACTATTTATTTACGGAGTCTTTTCTTCTCCGTAACTTGTTCCTTAATCTAATGAATGAGGGGTTTTGAGATGCAAAACGAATTGCTACTGCAACAACTAATAAAACTCCCACAGGGATATCTAAGTATTGTGTATTCACATTAGCCATAGATAATCCAAACCTTAATATTCCAATAACAAAAGCAGCTAAAGCTGTTCCAATTACTCCACCAGTTCCACCAAGGTTGCTTGTTCCACCAAGGACAACTGCAGTAATAACTGGCAAAGTGATCTCTTTACCCAAATCTGTTTTAGCTGTTCCCAAATAGGCTGTTAATAAAATTCCAGCAATTGCAGCTCCAACACCACTAATCATGTAGGTGCTCATCACAACTCTTTTGGTCCTTATTCCACAGTAACAAGCAGCGTTTCTATTAACTCCACATAAGAAGACATAGCGCCCATACCTTGTTTTATGTAAAAGGACATAAGCGATAGCTACAAAGAATAATAAGATTACTAATTGGTAAGGAATTACCCCAAAAAATCTTCCTCTAACAAAGTTTGAATAGTATTCAGGAAATCCTGTAATTCCTTTGTAAGCCTCAGTTGATGAGAAGTTAGTTATTAATATGGCCAACCCTGAGTATAAGAAAGAGCCTCCAAGGGTAACTACCATTGGCTGTACATCTGTATAAGCAACAAAAAAGCCACTTAAAGTTCCACACAAAAGCCCAACAAGGAGTCCCATCAACAAAGCTAAAGGTAAACTCATCCCAACGTCGTTCCAAAGTATTCCAATTGTAATTGAAGTGAGTCCTACGATTGCTCCCGACTGAATATCAATTCCACCAGTTACCAATACGAAGGTGACAAATAGAGCGACAACTGAAATTGTCATAAAGTTGTTAACTGAACCAAATAAAACCCTTGGCATTAAAAACCTGGGATTTATAAGTCCAAAGACAACAACCTCAACTAACAGCAGAATTACTAAGAAGGTTTCCCAGCGGTAAAGTTTTTTTGTTAAACTTTTTGTATTAAGCATCGGTGACCTCCTCCCCTTGAACGATCTTGGCAGCTAGGCGCTGTTTTCTCATCTTTTCAGCGCTACTTTTTTGAATCACTGCGTCAAAGACAACAATGATAATCAACAAGATTCCAGTGATTGTATTGTCATAATCACTAGAGAAACCTAAGAAGACTAAGACTCTACTAATAGATGCCATGATTGCTGCTCCAACAGTTGCTCCAACAATAGAACCAACTCCACCAGTGAGGCTAATTCCACCTAAAACACAAGCAGCAATAACTTTCATCTCATAACCCATTCCAGCAATGGGGGTAATAAATCCAACTCTACATGCATACATCAACCCGCCAATAGCGGCAAAAAGACCACTAATAACGAAGGCTGAAAACTTTGTCCCTTGGACAGGAATTCCTAAAAGGTTAGCTCCATTGGGGTTATCCCCAACAGCTCTAAAATAGCGTCCAGGTCTACTTTTAGTCATAAAGAAGTAAAGTAGCACCATCCCAACCAATGTGAAGAAATAGAAACGGGTAAATGTTCCAAAGATCAACGATTGGGAGGCTCCTTTAAAGTTTATTGGGAGGTTTTCAACCCATTTCCCTTGGGTGTAGACGTAAATCATCCCTCTGAAAATTCCGTTGGTTCCCAATGTCATAATAATTGAAGGGATTTTAAGGTAGGTAACCCCAAAGCCGTTAATAACTCCAATTGCTATTCCAACTATTAAAGGAACGACGATTCCTAAGAACATATGTCCATCACGAACCAGTGTTCCCGATATTGCAGCAGTGAGACCTAAGGTTGCTCCAACTGAAACATCAATTTCACCAGTGATGATGACAAAAGCGATTCCAATTGCAACCACTGTGTAGACAACACCACTATTTAAAGTAAGCAAGATGTTGCTAAAACTTAAAAACCTGGGGTTAACAAGGCCAACCCCTAAGAACATTAGAACTAGGAAAATAACTGAAGTTGTAGCTCTAGGAATATTTAACTGTTTACGCATTTGCTATCCTCCGCTTACTTACGCCAAAAGCGGCAGCCATTAAGTTATCTTGGGTGATATCATTTTTACTAAACTCGCCGTTGATTCGCCCAAAGTACATTGAGTGGGCTCGATCACTAAGTTCAACAATTTCTTCAAAGTCACTTGAAATTAGTAGTATTGCTAAGCCTTGAGATTTTAATTGGTGAATAATTGAGTAAACATCTCCACGAGCTCCAGCATCAATACCTCTAGTAGGTTCATCTAAAATTAATACTCTAGGTTCAGTTGCCAAAGCGCGGGCAATAACTACTTTTTGTTGGTTTCCACCAGAAAGGGAGCCCATGATTTGATCTTGGCCAGTAACTTTAGTTCTAAAAAGGTCAATGTATCTTTGAGTTATATCTTTCTCATCTTTGTCGTTGACAAAGAATTTACCTTTTTTAACTAAGTTAGAACTGGTTGTATTTACACTTACATCACTAATACCAAAGATTCCGTGGGCATAGCGATCTTCAGGAACGTAGTTAAGACCATGAATCATAACTTCACGGGTGCTCATTCCGGTAATATCTTCTTCTCCGATGTAAACTTTACCCGATATAATCTCATCACGACCAAATATTGATGTTGCCAGTTCTGTTCTTCCAGCACCAACAACTCCAGCTAAACCTAAAATTTCACCAGGGTAGAGTTGTAAGTTGATGTTGTGAAATCCATTACCACAAAGATTTTCAACTTTGAAAATTGGTTTCATTGTGTCGTACTCAATTGGTTTTATCTCGGCAACAACTTTAGTCTCTTGGTGTGTTAAAGCATCTGGTAGTAAACCTTCAACCAACATCTCATGGTCAAAGTTTGTAACAGGGCCAGAGAGGGTTATTAAACCGTCTCTCATAATTGCAACACGGTTAGCTATTGTGAAAACTTCATTAAGACGGTGGGTGATGTAGATAATTCCAATCCCTTTGCTCTTTAGATCTTCAATGATTTTAAAAAGGGCTTGTACTTCGTTGAATGTGAGTGAGCTTGTTGGTTCATCTAAGATTAAGATACGAGACTCTCTTAAAAGACCTCTAAGAATTTCAACCAATTGCTGCTCAGCAATTGATAAACTCTCAGCTTTTCTGTTCACATCAATTTTCCAATCCAATTGTTGCATCAAGGTAGCTAATCTTTTTTGAAGCTCTTTGGGACTCTCTTTAAAGCCCATCATAATATTCTCTTCAACAGACATGTTGGGAAATAACATAGGCTCTTGAGGTACTAGATAGACTCCGTGGGCTAAAGCAACAGAGGGCTTTGACATATTGATCAATTCCCCTGATAGATACACATCACCAGAATCTTGTTGATAAATTCCCATGATGATTTTCATTAGAGTCGACTTTCCCGCTCCGTTACCACCAATCAGTGCTAAGACATCCCCCTCATCCAAATCGAGGTCGATCCCTTTCAACACTTTGTTGGTGTGGAACGATTTCGTAATTGAGCGGACAGACAGTAAAGAACTACTCTTTTTCTCTTCCATCGCAAACACCTTATCTTTTAACATTTATAATTAATTGAAACAATTATCCAGCACAACTACATTATCAGCCACCACAGCCAACTTGTCAACATCAAAAAATGAATCTTTATTAGTTTATGTTAAGTTCTTATATTAGTAGAAGTTAAATATTTTAAATATTTTGTTGACACCCAAACAGTGAGATGGTATTATCAAAAATGAAATGGTAGTTTTGTTAGGACCTTGAACAAATGTTAACTAAAAAGCCATAAATGAAGGGGTTTTGAAATGAACTATGAAGAGAACTTGCTATTTAAAATTGCTTATTACTATTATTTCGAAGGATTGACTCAGCAAAGTATTGCTGATTTGCTCTCAATTAGTAGGATAAGAGTTTTAAGGGGCTTAGAGAAAGCGCGTGATACGGGCATCATCCAGTTCAAAATGAGAAAAGATCCCTCATTTAATATTGAGTTTGAACAAAAGCTTAAAGAGCGCTTTAAATTAAAGGATGTTTTTGTTGCTCCAGATGCTCCTACTAAAGAGGGGGCCAATGCAAATGTGGCTAAAGCTGCAGCCCTATATATTAACGATAGGTTAAAAAATGGGGATCACATTAACGTTGGTTATGGAAATACTTCAAGACACTTATTAAACTCTTTGGCAACAATGGTTGAAACTCCAATCTCTTGTATCTCTCTTACTGGGGGAGTTAGTTGCTACCTTCCCGATACAAGAAGCCAAAAGTTTAATGTCAATTTAAATTTAATACCTGCACCTTTGTTAGCCAGTAGTGCCAAGATGGCTGAAGCTATTAGAAATGAAGATTCAGTTGTTGAAATTTTTAGAATGGCTCCACTGGCAACTTTAACAGTTGTTGGTATTGGGGGGCTTCATGAAGAGTCTACAATCTTTAGCACCGGTATTTTAGGGAAAAACGATATGACCTATTTAAAGATGAAAGGGGCTGTAGGAGATATCTTAAGTCACTTTTTAGATAAAGATGGTAATCCAGTTCCTTCCAGTGTTGAAGAGCGTTTAATTTCAATCTCTTTAGATAAGTTAAAAGAGTTCCAAAATGTAGTTGGCGTTGCAGCAGGAGAGAATAAGGTTCCTGCTATTAAATCAGCTTTAAGAGGACAATATATAAATGTCTTAATAACCGACACTACAACTGCAAGGTTGTTACTGGAGGATGATAATGAGTAAAGAGTACCTATTAGCGGTAGATGCAGGGACAGGAAGTATTAGAGCTGTCCTATTTACTACCGATGGAAAACAAGTTGGTGTTTATCAAAAAGAGTGGGAGCACTCAACAGATTCCCAATATCCTGGAAGTATGAACTTTGAGTGGGATAAAAACTGGACCTTAGCTCGTGAGTGTATCAACGGTGTCCTTGAAAAAACTGGTGTAGATCCTAAAGAGATTAAAGGTGTTAGCACAACTTGTATGAGAGAGGGGATTGTCTTATACGATAAAGAGGGCAATGAAGTTTGGGCATGTGCCAACGTCGATGCAAGAGCTGACGACGAGGTTGCCTTTTTAGTACAAAATGATCCTGAACTAGAAAAAGAGATTTATAGCATAACAGGTGAGACCTACGCTTTAGGGGCCCTTCCCAGAATTTTGTGGGTTAAAAATAAACTTCCTGAGGTTTATGAAAAAGTTGATAAAGTGAGTATGATCAACGATTGGTTGATTTATAAACTTACTGGTGTATTAGCTAGTGAGCCTTCCAATGCCAGTACCACAGGGATGCTAAGTTTAAAAGAGCGTGATTGGGAAAAATCAATCATGGGTAAGATTGGTCTTAAAGATACAATTTTCCCCCCTGTAGTTGAAAGTGGAACTAAAGTTGGGGAAGTTCATCAAAAAGCATCAGAAGAGACCTCTTTAGTTGTTGGAACTCCTGTTATTGCCGGTGGTGGAGATACCCAAATGGGGTGTGTTGGAGTTGGAGCTGTAATAGAGAGCCAAGCTGCAGTTTTTGGTGGTTCGTTTTGGCAATATGTTTTTAACACTGCAACTGGGGATACCGATGAGCACTCTCGAGTGCGAGTTAACTGTCACGGAGTTCCAAATATGTGGCAATATGAGGCACTAGCTTTTAAACCAGGTTTGGCAATGAGATGGTTTAGAGATGCATTTTGCCAACATGAAATAAGATTAGCTAAAGAACAAGGTAAAGATCCCTATCAAATACTTGATGATGAAGCAGAAAAGATACCAGCAGGATCACATGGGATGATGTTTACTGCAAGTAACGTTATGAACTTTATTGCATGGCGACATGCAGCACCAACATTTACTAACTTTGATTTTGATCCAACTAAGTACTCCAAATATACTTTCTACCGCTCAATTATGGAGAGTACTGCTTTGGTAACTAAAGGGCACTTAGATTTAGTATTTGAGGCAACTGGGAACAAACCAGATGAAATTATCTTTGCAGGGGGGGCTGCTAAAAGTCCAATTTGGAGTCAAATCTTAAGTGACGTTTTAGGCCTTCCTGTTAAAGTTCCTGTAGTTAAAGAGGCAACAGCATTAGGAACCGCTATTTTAGCAGGATATGGAATTGGCCTTTACAAAGATCTTAACGATGCAGCTCAATCTATGGTTCAGTGGGATCGCACCTATAAACCAAATATGGAGAACCATAAAGTTTACCAAGAGCTTTATAAAAAATGGCAACAAGTTTACGATGCTCAACTAGAGCTAAGTGATAAAAAAATAACAAACTATATGTGGTCAGCTCCAGGGCTGTAAACAACAAGGAGAAAAATAGATGTTTATTATTCATGAAGACGAAAAAGAGTATAGGTTTGGAGATAGTGGACCTAAGTACTTGATGAGAGGACCTAGGATGAACTTTGCTGTTGTTCAATTCCAACCTGGAGAAGATTTTAAAGCTCACTTTCACAACGAGATGGAGGAGAACTTTTACATCTTAGAGGGAGAGGTTGATATTGTTGTTGATGGAAAACTTTATCACCTAGTGCCAGGGAACTTCATCCACATTGAACCCGAAGAGAGTCACTATGTTATGAATAACGGTGATGTTCCTGTCAAAATGATCTCAACATTAGCCCCTTACAGGGATGACGATAAAGTTGAAATAGACGATTACGAGTACGAAAAATAAAAACCCTTCATTAAGGGGCTGTTGAAAAACAGCCCCTTAAACTTGTTAAACGATATTGTATTCTACTTTTTGAGCAACTAAAGAACTCTCTTTGAGTTGCTTATTAAAATGGATAAATTTTTTAACTCCAGAGGTGATGAGCTTTTCAGCTTCAGAAGTGAAGCGTGTTAAATTACTATCAGTAGGTATTAACATCATCTCTTTAGAGGGGAATATCAATCTAACAGTTCCCACATTTTCAATTTCAACAACAGCTTGGCGATCACTATACTTCATATTTCCATACACTCCGTAAGGTCCATATGTTTTAATAGTGGCGCTGTATTGAACACCATCAATTAGATAAGTTTCACTTATCTCTTCTTCAATAATTGTTTCTGTAACTTTGTACTGCATTTGATCCTCCTGTTCAGTTTCTAGTTAGCGAGTTTAGTAAATCTACGTCATAACTAACCTCCCTCTGCACAGGAAGGTCCTTCACAAGAAAATCTAATGGTTTGCCTTGATACATTAAGAACTCCTTTTAGCAAATTGTTTTTTGACGCTGCAAGTTGGCTATAAATCACGTCATTAAAATCAAGAATAAGCTTTAACTATAAAGCTGTCAATAGGGACAATGTGTAATGTCATAGTCTCTATTTTATAGTATAATTAGCGTTATAGAGGTAGCAAAATGTTTTTTGAAGATTGGAAAGAACATAAGGATGAAGTAATAAACAAAGGTATTCTGTGGGAATATGATACCTCTAGTCCCTCTTGGTCTTGGGATAAAATGAAAAAAACTGTAGTCCAAAGAGTTGTTGAATATGGGAGAGTTGAGGATTGGTACGCCATGTTGCAACTGTATGGGGGATATGAAAATATAAGAAAAATTCTTTTAGAAGTTAATCACTTAACTCCCAAATCCATTGCCTTAGTGACTGTTTTATTTGACATAAAAAAAGAGGAAATGCAATGTTACAAAAATCAGCAGTTGAGAAAACAGTTTATGAACTATTGATAAAGATTATGAATGATAAAAAGTTCCATAACTTTTATTTAGTTGGGGGAACCTCTATTGCCCTTAGAATAGGTCACAGGATTAGCATAGACTTAGATTTATTTACTAGAGATAGTATTGATACAAACATTTTACGTAGTCATTTAACTCAATTCTACAATTTCAAAAGTTCTTTTGAATCTAAAAATACTTTAAAAGGATTGATAGGAGATGTTTTTGTTGATTTTATAACCTATGACTATCCTTTAATTAAAGATATTGAAAATTATGAAAATAGAAAGATAAGAATGCTTAGCCTAGAGGATGTAATTGCTATGAAGCTCTCAGCAATCATAGACAATGGGACTCGTATTAAAGATTTTGTTGATATAGCTTACTTATCCACCAAGTACTCATTAAATGAGATGATAAGCTTTTATGTTCAAAAGTATGAGGGTGTAAACTTGCTTTCTCCAGTTAAAGCTTTGTTATATTTTGCCGATATTGATTATGAAACAGAAACCGTTCAACTTATTGGTGAGAGCTTTGATTGGCATAAGATAGAAAACCGCCTTGTTGAAATGGTAAGAACACCATCTAAAGTATTTTCTATAAATCCTTAAGATTATTACTACATATTAATATTTAAAAGAGAGTTAAAACAACAACCATTGTCACTATTGAAGTAAATACTATTGCAATACCACCAGTTGCTGCTTGAATAAGACCATACTCAGAGGCTTTTGAAGTTCCCATTACATGAGCTGTTGTCCCAAAGCCAATTCCTTGAGCTAGCGGGTTATCAATTTTAAAAATCTTAATTAAGTAGGGGATAATAACAATTCCTGATATCCCAGTAGCAGAAACAGCTAAGACCGCTAAAGAGGCCTCTCCACCAATTAAAGCAGCTAGCTCTAAAGCGATGGCTGAAGTTACAGACTTTGTTACTAAGGCAGTTTTAAAGATTTGATCTAAGTCGAAAAGGTGGGCTAAAGCTAAAGAGGCAGCTATTGAGGTGACAGCTCCAACACTACAACCAACAACGATAACCCAAAAGTACTTTTTCAAAGTCTCAATCTCTTTATAAATAGGGAGAGCAAAGGAGGCAGTTGCAGGAACAAATAAGAGTGTTAGAGGGTAAGATCCCTCTTTGAAGTTGTCTATGGGGATTTTAAAGATTAAAAGAAACGCAATCACAAAGATAGAACCTAACAAAACAATATTTGCTAAAGGGGAGTCCACTTTCTTACTAATATAGCGACTTATTAGATAGGCAACTAAAGTTAATCCAATTGAAAAAATATAATTACCCATCAAATTGATTCCTTTTATTAATTAAATAAAGAGTTAGCTTTACCGAATAGGCTGTTGCTAAGAAAGTGAAAATAGTTGCCGCTGAAGCAGCAATGATAAACTTTATGATTATTGCTGAACCAAAGTGGGTGTAGTGGTTAACTATATCGACAACAGGGGCAATAAACAGTAGTGAAATATGATTTAAAAAGAAGTTCGCAACTTTTTCTATTTGGGCAATCTTAACTATCTTAGTTATCAACAAAATAAATAAGATGATGATAGCTAAAATAGAGGCTGCAAAAGGGAAAGGAAAGAGAGTAACTGCATAGTTACTCACAATAGCGATTATTAAAAATAGCAAAAGTTGTATTATTATTTTCACACTAGCAATTTAAACTATTATTTATAAGGTTGCAAACTGTGTTAAAAAAAAAGCCCCAGTGGGAGGGGCTTTAATCCTTTAAGTGAGGCTTTCTCGTTTCAACCTTCGATCTTCTTTTATGTTCTTAATTGTGAAAGTTAAAATAGAGGCTGCAGCTATTAATAAGAAAGCTAAGCTGATTGGGCGAGTTACAAATATGCTGTAACTTCCATCTGATAAAATCAAAGCCCTTCTAAAGTTCATCTCAGCTAATGGGCCCAATACAATACCTAGTAAAATTGGGACCAATTGGAAATTCATCAATCTTAAGTAATAAGCTATTACTCCAAAGATGAAAATATAATAGACATCATAAATATTGTTGTTTGTTGAGTAAGCTCCAGCTGCACAGAATGTTAAAACAATACAAGCAAGTAGTTCAAATGGGATACGGGTAATGTGGGCATAAA
>Ga0265293_10000432_pt1 | contig 101075 bp, 87 predicted proteins | sample Munlanlewell138R_FD_192505 | JGI IMG/M metagenome (GOLD analysis project Ga0265293, IMG submission 192505) | Leachate microbial communities from a municipal landfill in Southern Ontario, Canada - Leachate well 138R | ecosystem: Engineered > Solid waste > Landfill > Unclassified | place... | reverse complement strand
CTAGGCACAGGACTTTACGGGGATCAACTATCACCTACTTTAAGGGAGAGGATGGATAAGGCTCTATGGTACCTTGAGCAGCAGCTTACTGTACCTGTCGTTGTAAGCGGTGGCCAAGGACGTAGAGAGTTAATTTCAGAAGCAGAAGCAATGAAAAGATACCTTGTGCAAAATGGAATTGATGAAAGAAGGATAATAAAAGAAGATAAATCGACAAGTACTATGGAAAACTTTAAGTTCTCGAAAGAAATACTTATGGATATGGGCATAACTTGTGATAGTATCACTGTTGTTACAAACGATTTTCATATGTTTAGATCAAAACTGCTTGCAAAACGAAATGGATTTAATGCATATGCATTAGCAAGCAAAACACCTGATTTTGTGCTGCCTAATTGTTATATAAGAGAATATTTTGCTTTTGTTAAGTCGTTTTTTGTTGACAAGTAAAGGAGTTCAACGAGGAAACAAGTGAACAGTTTTCTTATTTCTAATAAGAAGCTAGAGAAAAACTGTCCACTTGCTATCTATAATAATTGACATAAAAAAGGAGGAATCATCTTTGAAAAATACTAATAAGTTAGAATTAAAATACGGGTTTAACCCACATCAAAACCCTGCAAGAATATATGTTGAAAATGACAATTTGCCTATTAATATTTTGAATGGGACACCTGGGTACATAAATCTTTTGGATGCACTTAATTCATGGCAGTTGGTAAGAGAATTAAAGAATGCTTTAGACCTTCCTGCTGCTGCTTCGTTTAAACATGTAAGTCCAGCTGGAGCTGCAGTTGGTATACCTATAAATGGAGAGTTAAAAAAATCATACAATGTAGAAAATGACGACCTTTCACCATTGGCTACAGCTTATGCAAGGGCACGAGGTGCCGATAGAGTTTCTTCTTTTGGGGATTTTATTGCTCTTAGTGATATTGTTGATGTTGCTACAGCTAAAATAATAAAACGAGAAGTTTCTGATGGAGTAATAGCTCCAGGTTTTGAGCCAAAAGCGATGGAGATTTTGAAAAAGAAACAAAATGGGAGCTACAGAATAATTGAAATTGATCCCGGGTTTGAACCTCAAGAAATAGAAAGAAGACAGGTGTTTGGAGTCACCTTTGAACAAAAAAGAAATGATGTAAGGATAGACCCTTTAATGTTAAACAACATTGTAACTGAGAAAAAAGATTTACCGGAATCAGCAAAAAGGGATCTGGTTATTTCAATGATTACCTTAAAATATACACAGTCAAATTCAGTGTGTTTTGCATATGATGGTCAGGTTATTGGAAACGGAGCAGGTCAGCAGTCCAGAGTTCACTGTACTCGGCTTGCTGGAACAAAAGCCGATATTTGGTTTTTGAGGCAGCACCCTAAAGTGTATGGGATGCAGTTTAAAAAGGAGGTCCCAAAATCTTTAAAGGATACTGCAATAGACCTCTATTTACGCGATGAAATGACCTTGCAGGAGCAAAAAGAATGGGAAAAACTTTTTGATAAAGTACCTGAAAAGCTTACTGCTTCAGAAAAAGCTGATTGGTTTGCTAAGTTTAACGGTGTAGCTCTTGGTTCAGATGCGTTTTTCCCATTTAGTGACAACATTGATAGAGCAGCTCAAAGTGGAGTAAAATATGTAGTCCAACCAGGTGGATCGGTAAGAGATAATGATGTTATAGCAGCGTGTAACAGGTATGGTATGGTTATGGCATTTACGGGATTAAGGTTGTTTCATCATTAAAGTTGGTTAGTTGGAAAGTTGGAAAGGAAGTTAGTTAGTTAGGTGAGTAAGGCAGTTGGTTAGTTGCCAGATCTCGATGCCCCGAGCTTTTCAAGGCTGTATTGCAGTATTTTTTAGATGTTGTTTATTATAAATGTTACATCTTTATAGTTACAAGAAAACAGCAGTATGTAAGAAAGGGAACAATAGAGAAGATGCTAAAAACAGTAATATTTGATATGGATGGAGTCATCCTTGATAGTGAACCTTTATATTATGAAGCTGAACTTAAAGTTATGGAAGAGATAGGTGTTTTTCTTACAAAAGAGGAGCATGATTCTTTAGTAGGAGCACCAAGTCTGGAAGTATGGAAGCTTTGCAAAACAAAGCTTGATATACCATTTACAGCAGAGGAGCTGGATGACAAAGAGTGCCAAGTTTATATTGACATACTAAAAAGTCAATCAAACGTTGAGCCAATAAGCGGTATACCTGAACTGTTGAAAGAGCTTAAGGATAAAAGTGCCAGAATTGCTTTGGCGTCATCATCGGTAGTCAAAATAATCGATTTGGTTGTTGAGCTTTTGGGAATAAGGCATATGTTTGATGTTTTAGTGAGCGGGCAACACGTTGAAAATGGTAAACCAGCACCCGATATATTCCTTTTAGCTGCAGAGAAAACAGGTTCATTGCCAGAAGAATGCGTTGTAATTGAAGATTCTAAAAATGGAGTACTGGCTGCAAAGAAAGCCGGAATGAAGTGCATAGCATTTAAAGATCCTGTTAAGAACTCCCAAGATGTCTCTTTGGCAGACCATATAGTGGACGATATTAACAAACTTGATTATAATGTGATTGAGAAGGTAAACCTTGGGATTATCCCTAGCTAATAAGAACGTCGGCGTTTAAGGAGATGTATAGCTTGGAAAATACAGAAAATAACCAAGAAAATTTTAATTTTTCAAGATCTGGAATGGAATCTTTGGGCATGAGCTCAAAGTTAATAAATGACGGTTATATCTTTCTCAAAGATACTTTCCCGGCATTGCACAGCCTTTTGATTGTTAGAAAAGGTAAATTGGTTTTTGAAAATTATAACACAGGACCAGAGACAGTATATAAAAATTTGTATTCCAGTCTTAAAAAAATTCAGTATAGAGGGATTGGGAAAATTTCCAGATTTTCAACGCTTAGTTTTAAAGACAGCATTGATGAAGGTTGGAATATCAGAGCGGTAACTAACGCAATAGTATCACTGCTTGTAGGAATAGCTATTGAAAACGAGTACATACAAAGTCTTGACCAGAGAGCAATTGATTTCTTTCCTGAATATACAAATCAGACAATTCAAGAAAAGAAGAATATTACGTTAAGACATCTTATTAGCATGATGTCAGGGATTGAGTCAATTGAAAAAACTTCTTTGTCTATTGCTATGTTGAAAAGTGATGATTGGGTGAGATTTATTCTTAATCTTAACGCTGAAGCAAACCCTGGTGAAAAGTTTGAGTTCAATCCGGGAAATTGCCATCTATTGTCTGCAGTAATTTCAAGGGCTTCAGGCATGAGCACTCTTGCGTTTGCCCAAAAACATCTTTTTGGACCGCTAGGTATTAAAATTACAAAGTGGGAGACAGACCGTAAAGGGTTTAATTTTGGCGGTTCTAATCTGTTTATGAAACCATTGGATATGGCAAAGATAGGATTGGTCTTGATTAACAAGGGTACAATTGGTGGTAGGACAATTGTTTCAAATGAATGGATTAAAGAGTCACTAAAAAAAACAACCCGATGTGATGAGGAAAGCTATTATGGGTATTATTGGCGTATAAGAAGTGTGAAAAGCGAAGTGTCAGATAATGTATATACAGTATATTATGCTAGCGGAGCTAGTGGACAGCGAATATATTTAATTCCTTCTTTAGAAGTTGTAATGACCACAACTGGAAGACTTTCATTTGGTTTTGATAAAAGCTATAATATTAACAGATTCATTGAAAAACACCTGTTACCCTCGATTGAATCTATGGAATAGATGGTTTAATGAATTTTAATTGATGAATTCTAATACAAGAAATCTAATAAATTTGAGTTGATTATGGAGGTGCAGCACTTGAAAATTCAAGCTCCAAAAGGAACCAAGGACATATTGCCTGAGGAAATATACAAATGGCATTATGTTGAAAAGCAATTTAAGAATATCTGTAAGACCTATGGGTATAGGGAAATCCGTATACCTGTGTTTGAGCATACAGAATTGTTTCAAAGAGGTGTTGGAGATTCCACAGATATTGTACAAAAGGAAATGTATACATTTAATGACAAGGGTGGCAGGAGCATTACTTTAAGACCTGAGGGAACAGCAGGGACGGTAAGAGCTTACATTGAACACGGGATGGCTTCACAGCCACATCCTATTAAGCTTTACTATGAAATAACTGCATACCGGTATGAAAAGATGCAAAAAGGAAGATATAGGGAGCACAACCAGTTCGGAATTGAAATTTTTGGTTCAGAAGGACCGTCTTCAGATGTTGAAGTAATAAGTATACTGGCTATGTTTTTTAATAAGCTTGGGTTAAAAAATATTGAGCTCAATATTAACAGCATAGGGTGTCCAAATTGCCGTGGTGAGTTTATCAAAAAATTCAAGAATTTTCTAGAAAATGATAAAGAACTTCTTTGTGAGACATGCCACACTAGGTATGAGCGCAACCCCTTGAGAATACTAGACTGCAAAGAGGAAAAATGTAAAGAGCTTATAAAAAACGCTCCATCAGTTATTGATAACCTTTGCCTCGAATGTGCATCTCATTTTGAAGATTTGAAGCAAGGTCTTGAAAATTTAAATATAAGCTATCAAATTGATAAGAGTATTGTCAGAGGTCAGGATTATTACACAAAAACCGTTTTTGAATTTGTATCAAAAAATGTAGGTACTCAAGGTACAATTTGTGGCGGCGGAAGATATGATGGACTAATAGAATACTGTGGAGGTACAAAGACGCCGGGAATGGGTTTTGGTCTTGGTGTTGAAAGGCTGCTTATGGAAATGGGAAGTCAAGGCATTATGATACCAGAGCCTTGTGGAGCAGATTTGTTTATAGCTACCATAGGAGAAGCAGCTGGCTATTTTGCAGAAAAACTGGTGTATAAGCTAAGAAATGAAGGGATTAGAGCGGAAAAAGATCTTATGGGAAGGAGCCTTAAAGCACAAATGAAGTATGCTGACAAAATTGGATGCAAATTTACTGCAGTTATAGGTGAAAATGAAATATTGAGTAATAAGGCTTCGGTTAAGAATATGAAGACTGGAGAACAAAGCGAAATACCTTTTGATTCTGTGGCTGACTACATTAAAGGAGGTAAAAACAATGGGTGAATCATTACTTGGAATGAAAAGAACTCACATGTGTACTGAGCTTTCGGCAGCTAATGTTGGAGATTCGGTAACTGTTATGGGTTGGACGCATAAACAAAGAAATCTTGGAGGCGTGATTTTTGTTGATCTTCGTGACAGAAGCGGAATCCTTCAGATTGTATTCCGACAGGAAGAGGGAAAGGAAATCTTCGAAAAGGCAGAAATTATAAGAGGCGAATTTGTCATAGCTGTAAATGGAATAGTTAAGCGCAGAGCTCCCGGTATGGAAAATACAGGGATTAAAACTGGGGAAATTGAAATTGCAGCTACAGAACTCCGAATACTCAGCAAAGCTGAAACACCTCCCATTTATATTGAAGAAAATCTTGATGCTAACGAGGCAACTAGGCTGAAATATAGATATCTGGACCTTCGGCGTAATGATATGCAAAAAAACTTTATTCTACGTCACAAGATTACTAAAACAGTCAGAGACTATTTTGATGCAAATGGTTTTCTCGAAATTGAAACCCCCATGCTTGTAAAAAGTACTCCAGAAGGAGCAAGGGATTACCTAGTCCCAAGCAGAGTTCATCCAGGGAAATTTTACGCTCTGCCGCAGTCGCCACAGTTATATAAGCAATTGCTAATGGTGTCAGGTTTTGATAAATATTTTCAAATAGTAAGGTGTTTTAGAGACGAAGACTTAAGAGCGGACAGACAGCCGGAATTTACTCAAATTGACGTTGAGATGTCATTTGTTAATGTAGATGATGTAATAAAGATTAATGAAGGACTGCTTATGCAAATTTTCAACCATGTTATGGGTGTTAAAATTGATGTTCCATTCCAAAGACTCACATATAAAGAAGCAATGGAACGTTTTGGTTCAGATAAACCGGATTTAAGATTTGAAATTGAACTTATTGATATGTCAGACTTGGTTAAGGATTGTGGCTTTAAAGTCTTTTCCGGCGCAGTGGAAAACGGCGGAAGTGTAAGAGCATTAAACATTAAGGACGGTGGAAATAGATTTTCCAGAAGGGAAATAGATGGTCTTGGTGAGTTTGTAAAAGATTATAAAGCAAAAGGGATGGCTTGGATTGTTGTTGAGGATAACGGACTTAAATCACCAATAACAAAATTTTTGAGCGATGATGAAATAAAAGCAATACTCAAAAGAGCTGATGCCAAACCTGGAGACCTTATTTGCTTTATTGCAGATAAAAATGAAGTTGTGTTTGATTCATTAGGACACTTAAGACTCGAAGTTGCTAAAAGGCTTGATTTAATAGAGAAAGATACATTCAAATTTCTTTGGGTGACGGAATTCCCCCTTCTTGAATATGACGAAGAGGAAAAGCGTTATGTTGCGGTACACCATCCTTTTACTTCACCTATGGACGAGGATCTTGAGCTTTTAGATACTAAACCTGAAATGGTAAGAGCAAAGGCATATGATATTGTGCTAAATGGTGTAGAGCTTGGTGGTGGAAGCATAAGAATACATGATCAAAAGCTTCAATCAAAAATGTTTAACTTGCTTGGCTTTTCAAAAGAGCAGGCGTGGGAAAGATTTGGTTTCTTGCTTGAGGCTTTTAAATATGGAACACCTCCTCATGGAGGAATAGCTTTTGGGCTAGACAGAATGGTATGGCTTTTGACAGGAGCAAACTCCATGAGAGATGTCATAGCTTTCCCAAAAGTTCAGAATGCTTCTGATTTAATGTCCGAAGCTCCGAATATTGTTGACCCCGACCAATTGAAAGAGCTTCATATAAAAATAGATAAGTAACAATATGATGGCTCCCCAGTAAGTCGCTTTGCGACTTATTCCTGCAGGCTGACCTGCAGGAAATTGCAGGTTCGTTGCACTTTTGGTGCAATCTAATATGATTATCCAGCCTTCCTTGGAAGGCTGCAAAAAGTGGCGAAGCCACCTTTTTAACTTTCCAGAAAAGGGGGGATTGGATTGTGAATTACAAGGCTAAGGAAATACTTGATTGGATAAAGCACATTTTAATTGCAGTTGCAATAGGGCTTTTGATTGTAAATTACGGTATTCAAAGAACAGTTGTATATGGTAGCTCTATGGAGCCAACCTTGCAAAATGGGAATAATCTCATAGTTGAAAAAATAACACCTAGACTTGGGAAACTTAATTATGGAGATATTGTAGTCATAAAAACTCCGGAGATTTTGGCACCGGGCAGGGATATGATAATTAAGAGAATAATTGCTCTTTTTGATGATGAGGTTGAGATCAAAAACGGAGAAGTTTATGTAAATGGTGAAAAAGTGAATGAACCATATGTAAATGCAAAAGCTACATTGCCAGTTAATCCTGAATACAGTAAAATTAAAGTTCCAAAAGGATATGTCTATGTAATGGGTGACAACCGTTATCCTAATGCAAGTAATGACAGCAGAATTATAGGACCGATAAGTGTCGACAAAATTAAGGGAAAAGCAATTTTTAGAATATTTCCCTTTGATGAATTTGGTACTCTTACAAAGTAAGCAACTCAACATATTATGAAAACGGTGTGATTCCTAATGCTCAATAAGACATATTAGGTACACACCTTTTCTTATTGTCTAGGAAAATTTACTTTCCTAGACAATGGAGATTGCAAAGGGGAAGCCCCTTTGCTGCTTTAAGGAGGGTGCTCAAGGATGTGGAGCATCCGTCGAAGGGAACCATAAGGTTCCCTAGCGAAAAAAAGTGGCGAAGCCCACTTTTTTACTGTCTAGGAAAGTATATTTAATTGGTTTTTCATAGGTTAAATGATTGTCATAATATCGCTTTTAACAGAATAAGATTTTACATACACAATATAAGTATGTGGAGGCACAAATGAGCAGGGAAAAGAGATACGTTAAAGGCGACGATTCTTATTTTTATAAAATACTTATCATATTGATTTTAGTACTAGCAGTCTATTCAGCAGTAACCTTTGGAAAGATTATGGGAAACCTAGTGTTTGAATACAACTCTGATATCATAGCAGGAATTGATGTTGAGCCGCTAAGAAAGCTTATAAATAAAGAAATACCGATTATTGATACTGTTTACAATAGTGGTAAAATCAGTGTATCCTTAACAAGTGAAATTAATTATATGATTAAACGGATATTTAATTTTGATATAAATAATCCTCTGACCATTCTAAATGCTCAAACTCCGGTTTTGTACAGTTATTATGAAGGTGAATATAAAAAAGAAGGGCAAAGGTTGGCAGAAGATGGCGATGTACAAAACACAAGTCCATCTCCGACGCCTAACGGACAAACTGTTCAACCTACGCCAAGTAGTCAACCTAATGCCGAGCAGGATAAGAAAGATGATTATTTTGTTGAGAGAACTAGCAGTATTTCCATTGAAGATGAATCAGAAAAAAGAGAATACACTGAGAATGAAATAATAGCAAGAGGAGAAATTAAGGTTATTAATGAAACTAAGTACAGAGTTAACAATGAACTGATTGAAAAGCTATATAATGAAAAACTGAATATTGATTTTAATAAAAATGGTCCAAAGGTTTTGATATTGCATACTCATACAAACGAGTCATACTTAAGCAGTTTAGATGAGTACAACAAAAAACTTCCAAACCGTAATGATGATCCGCGCTTTAATGTTGTAAGAGTAGGAGAGGAAATCGCAAGGCACTTACGCAAAATGGGAATAGAAGTGCTCCACAACGGTACACGTCACAATTTTCCAACTGATGATGGGTGTTATGTGCGTTCTATGGAGACTGTTTCTACAATTTTGAAGTCGTATCCTTCTATTAAGTTGGTGTTAGATATTCACAGAGATGGTCTTGACATCAAAGATTCGCAGTTAAGAGTAGTTTCAGATGTTGATGGTAATAAAGCTGCCCAGGTAATGTTTGTAGTCGGTACTGGAGAAGTCGGCTTAAGTCATCCTACGTGGAATGAAAACTTTAAACTGGCGATTCATATGCAAAACTTTCTTAATACAAAGTATCCAGGGTTAACTCGTCCTATATATTTAAGTAAATATAGATATAATCATCATATGAGTACTGGAGCAATGATAGTTGAGGTGGGGGCTGATGGAAATACTTTGGATGAAGCATTGAAGACCACCCAATACATTGCGGAGTCTATCAGGTACATAATTAATAATACAGTAGCGAAATAGAATAGGTTTGCAGCTGTTGGATAAACTATGAATAACAAGGAACAAAGTAGTTTTAAGGTGAGACTTATTGACTAGGCTTGAAAAATACAAAGTTATAAGAAAACATAAAAAGTACAATTACTTATCTATAATTATTGTTCTGTTATTGCTATTTTCAGGACTTCATATTGTGGATCACTCTATTGGTATGGTTATGGGGCAAAAAGAGCATAAAGGCATAATAAGAATGCAATGTAACGGTAATTCATTATACGAACTATACTTAATGAATAGGAAAATTTGTATCAATACAGCATATCTTGAAAAAGACATTCAAAAAATGAAGAGTTTACGTCTATTCGGTGGCAGCTTCTTTTTTGATGAAGAACATCTCTAATCCTGCTATACAGCCTCAGTAAATAAAATAACCAGTTTAAAATCTCTCTTTGTTAAGTAATTTTGTGAACCCATTTTATGGGAGGGAATGAACATTACAAAACTCTAAGGCATTTTTAACTGTGTTCTACATGGTAAAACACTAGTGAAAAATGCTTTTTGTTGCAGTTGACGAAAATTTCTTATATAATTTATAAGCGTTAATAGAATGAAATTTAAATTGAAGTTTATAATACTTTTAGCTAAGAACAATGGAGGAGCATGGATGACAAGTAATAGACAGGAGAGAATAAGGAATTTTTGCATAATAGCTCATATAGACCATGGTAAGTCAACTTTGGCAGACAGAATCCTTGAAAAAACAGGAGTGCTTTCGCAGCGTGAAATGGAGCAACAGGTTCTGGATACCTTGGATATTGAAAAAGAACGCGGTATAACGATAAAGTCACAAGCAGTTAGAATGTTGTACAAAGCAAATGATGGCGTGGAATATACTTTTAATTTGATTGATACCCCCGGACATGTGGATTTTAATTATGAAGTTTCCAGAAGTCTTGCTGCATGTGAAGGAGCGATTCTCGTAGTGGATGCGTCTCAGGGGATAGAGGCACAGACACTTGCAAATGTGTATCTTGCAATAGAACAGGATCTTGAAATCATTCCTGTTATCAACAAAATAGATTTACCTAGTGCAAGACCTGAATTTGTGAAAAAAGAAATAGAGGATGTTATTGGGCTGGATGGCATGGATGCACCATTAATATCGGCCAAAAATGGGATAAATATTGAGGAAGTTCTTGAACAGGTAGTGACTAAACTCCCGCCTCCAAAAGGAGATGAGGAAGCACAGCTTCGCGCTTTAATATTCGACTCATATTATGATAGTTATAAGGGAGTTATTGTTTATGTGAGAGTTAAAGAAGGAAGAGTGCGAGTTGGAGACCGTATTCTGATGATGAATACACAAAAACAGTTTGAGGTTACAGAGGTAGGTTATTTTAGACCGGGACAGCTTCTTCCTGGAAACGAGCTGTTAGCAGGTGATGTTGGATATATTGCAGCTAGTATAAAAAATGTAAAAAATTCAAGAGTTGGTGATACAATAACTCTTGCAGAAAATCCTGCAAAGGAAGCTTTACCAGGATACAAAAAAGTCAACTCCATGGTGTTTTGTGGTATTTATCCTTCTGATGGTGCAAAATATGGAGATCTCAGAGATGCCCTTGAAAGACTGCAACTAAATGATGCTTCACTTACATTCGAACCCGAATCTTCAATAGCCTTGGGATTTGGTTTCAGGTGTGGATTTTTAGGTTTGCTGCATATGGAAATTGTACAAGAAAGACTTGAACGTGAATATGACATGGATCTTGTAACTACTGCCCCCAGTGTTATTTATTACGTAACAAGGACTGGCGGAGAAACTATAAGAGTGGACAACCCTGTAAATATGCCACCTGCTGCCGAAATTGAAAAAACTGAAGAACCTATTGTAAAGGTAAGTATTATGACCCCTTCAGAATATGTAGGTAATATTATGGAACTTGCGCAGGAAAGACGCGGTGTCTACAAGGATATGAGCTATGTTGATGAAATAAGAGTAATACTGACGTATGAAATTCCACTAAATGAGATCATTTATGACTTTTTTGACGCATTGAAATCTAGGACAAGAGGATATGCTTCGCTAGATTATGAACTCATAGGCTATCGCACTTCGGATCTTGTGAAGCTTGATATCCTTTTAAATTCAGAAGTAGTGGATGCACTGTCCTTCATTGTGCATAAAGACAAGGCTTATGCACGTGGACGCAGAATAGCTGAAAAGCTCAAGGAGTCAATACCCCGCCAGCAGTTTGAAATACCTATCCAGGCTTGTATAGGTCAGAAAATTATTGCCAGAGAAACTGTAAGAGCATATAGAAAGGATGTTATTGCAAAGTGTTACGGTGGTGATATTTCTAGAAAGAAAAAGCTTCTTGAAAAACAAAAAGAAGGTAAGAAAAGAATGAGGCAGGTTGGAAGTGTTGAAGTTCCCCAAGAAGCTTTCATGAGTGTTTTGAAACTGGATACGTAAGCAAGTTGAAAGTTGGAAAGGATGTTTGTCATTAGGTAAGCACCTAAACACCTAACCACCTAAACACCTAACCAACGGTCCAACTAACCAGCTACTAGAAAGAAGGATACAATTGGCAAGCGATATCGGTATTTATATTCATATACCATTTTGTAAATCTAAATGCTACTATTGCGATTTTAATTCTTATCAGGGAAAAGATCACTTGATACCCAGTTATATGGAAGCATTGAAGAAAGAAATAGAGTTTTATTCCCTAAAACTGAAACACAATAGAATTTCCACCATTTTTATCGGTGGTGGTACACCTTCTTTTTTGCGAGAAGAGTATATAAGTGAATTGCTTAAAACAGTGATCAGCAATTATAACTGTAAGGAAAATATGGAAGTCACTATTGAATCAAACCCTGGAACACTATCATATTCTAAGCTTTGTTCATACAAAGAATATGGTATCAACAGGTTAAGTATTGGTCTTCAAACATGGCAGGACAGACTTTTGCAGAATATGGGAAGGATACATAATCTTAAAGAGTTTGTCCAGAATTACAATGATGCACGAAAATGTGGCTTTCAGAACATTAATATAGATATAATGTTTGGTCTACCTAGCCAGAGTATGGATGAGTTTACACAAACTATAAAAAATATTATAAAAGTAAGGCCGGAGCATATTTCATGTTATAGTTTAATAATAGAAGAAGGTACAAAACTCTGTGAAATGGTAAACAATCATTTGGCTTTTCCAGTTTCTGATGAGCTTGACAGACAAATGTACCGATATGCGGTAGATGAATTCAAAAAGCATGGATACATACACTATGAAATATCAAATTTTGCTCTTTTTGAACATGAATGCAGACATAATTTAATATATTGGAAAGTATGTGAGTATCTTGGGATTGGTGCAGGTGCCCATTCGTATCTTTTTGACCAACGATTCTCTAACGAGATAGACCCTTTAGAATATATTAATAGGATTAATTTATCTGGAAATGCAGTTTGTGAAGAGACTTACATTGACCAGTATGAAAGCATAAAGGAATATATTATTTTAGGGCTTAGGCTGGTGGATGGGATTAACATTTCAGACTTTGAAAAAAGATATGAAAAAAACTTTTTTGACATGTATAGCAATAATGTTGAGCGTCTTACAAAAAAAGGACTATTAAAAGTCTCTGGTAATAATATAAGTTTAACTACAAAAGGATTGGATCTTGCGAATCAGGTTTTTGTCGAGTTTATTTAAAGGATTTGATGCTAATTTAAGAATCATTCGTGCTTACAAAATCCAGCCAAAAAGGAGCAAGACAAAAGTGTTTCCATCATTTTATTACCAATAACTTGTCGGTATACTTGATGTACATGAACAAATAATATCCATAATACATCTTGACAAATAAAAGTAATGGTGGTATTTTAAATATGTATTAGCACTCAGCGGACTAGAGTGCTAATAAATCATAGAAGGAGAGGGGAAAGATGCCGTTCGAACGGTTGAGTGAAAGAAAAAAAGTTATATTAAGAGCAATTATTGATGACTACATACGCTTTGCTGAGCCTGTAGGATCAAGGAGTGTATCAAAAAAGCATGAGCTTTCATTGAGCTCAGCAACAATAAGGAATGAAATGGCTGATCTTGAGGAAATGGGTTACCTTGAGCAACCTCACACTTCTGCTGGTAGAGTTCCATCTGATAAAGGATATAGGTACTATGTAGATGAGCTGATGGAATTAAAAATTCCCACACTTGAAGAGATGGAGAGTGTTAAAAACGCCCTTGAAGTTCAGATAAGTGAGTTGAACCAGCTTATAAAGGTAGTATCCAACGTCGTATCTAGGATTACTAAGTACACTTCGCTCGCAACTGCTTCTATGGTAAACAGGGAAACTATCAAGACAATACGAGTTGTACCTATTGAATTAGGGAAAGCTCTTGTTATAGGAGTTACAAATGCTGGTATAGTAAAAAATGCTCTTATTAAAATATCAAATGCTATACAACCTTACACGCTTTTAAAAATATCTAATTTTTTGAACGAACAGTTTAATGGACGAAGCGTTGAAAGTATAGATCATAACGCAATAATTAAAATTATTGAGGAAACTGGATTAGAATTTTACCTTCTAGCACCTATTGTAAAAGGTGTCATTGATTGTGTAGGTCAAATTGATAACTATGAAATATATTTTGATGGAGCAACTAATATTTTAAATTATCCAGAATTTAATGATATAGTTAAGGCAAGAGAATTTTTGCTTATGCTTGACGAGAAGGACGTGTTACAGAAGCTTTTATTAAGCGAAAGTAATGTAAATAAAGCAATAAATATAAAAATAGGCGAAGAAAATGATGTGGAGGAGGTTAAAAACTGTACAGTGGTGCTTACCTCATATAAAATAGGAGATTCAGCGAGGGGTACTTTGGGTGTTATAGGGCCTACAAGGATGGAATATTCAAGAGTTATTTCATCCATACATTACATTAGGAAGAAAATCGATCAGGAGATAAACAAGCTTTTGGGTAATGATGTTTAGAATAATCTTGTAAGCTTGAAAACAGCAAGGAGGGCAATTATAAATGAGAAACAAAAAGAAAAAATGTTCTCATGAACCGATTGAAAACATTGAGAACAACGATGGTACTTTAAGTGATGATGCAGACAAAAGTGATGAAAATATCAATTGCTGTGGTGGCGAATGCATGTGTGAAGACAATTTGGATATAGCTCAAGAAAATGAATTAATTAAAGATGAGCTTCAAAAGTTAAAAGAAGAATTGGAAGAAAAGTCTCGCAATTGTCAAGAGAATCTTGATAAGCTTCAACGTGTTGCAGCTGAATTTGACAATTACAAAAAAAGAGTGTCAAAAGAAAGAGAAAGTTATTACAGTGAAATATTAGCTGAAGTTATAGCTTTATTCCTCCCAATTATTGACAACATTGAGAGAGCTGTCGCGTTTTCAGACAAATGTGAAAGTGAAACATCGTTGAAAGAAGGAGTGGAGCTAATTTTTCGGCAAATCAATGAATCGCTGCAAAACCTAGGTGTAGAATATATTGATTGTGTTGGCAAGAAATTTGATCCTCAGTACCAGGAAGCTGTTATGCATGTAGAGGACGATTCATACGGTGAAAGTATTGTGATTGAGGAAATCAAAAAAGGTTATAAGTATAAGGACAAGGTTATCCGTTACAGCATGGTTAAAGTTGCAAATTAAATTACTAAGAGTATTTAAATTAAGTTTACAAAAAAGCGAGTAGGGTAAAGGTATCCTTCGAGCATTTTATATAGTTAGCATGAATTTTATAGTATAAATTTAGGAGGTTAAAAATATGGCAAAAGTAATAGGTATAGATTTGGGGACTACTAACTCAGTTGTCGCTGTTATTGAAGGTGGAGAGCCTGCTGTGATAACCAGCCAGGAGGGTAATAGACTTACTCCATCAGTAGTGGCATTTTCAAAAGCAGGAGAAAGACTAGTTGGTCAAGTTGCAAAAAGACAGGCAATTACAAACCCTGATAGAACAATACATTCAATTAAAAGGGATATGGGTAGCAATAAAAAGATTTCTATAGATGGCAAAAATTATACTCCCCAGGAAATATCTGCAATGATTCTGCAGAAATTGAAAGCTGATGCAGAAAGCTATCTTGGTGAAAGCGTAAGTCAAGCAGTTATAACTGTTCCCGCATATTTCAGTGATTCTCAAAGGCAGGCAACCAAGGACGCAGGTAGAATAGCCGGTCTTGAAGTGCTTAGAATAATAAATGAGCCTACAGCCGCATCATTAGCTTATGGACTGGACAAAGAGCAAGATCAGAAAATACTTGTATTCGACCTTGGTGGCGGCACATTTGATGTATCAATTCTGGAAATAGGAGACGGGGTTTTTGAAGTTTTAGCAACTAGTGGTAACAACAGGCTTGGTGGTGATGATTTTGACCAGAACGTGTTGGATTATATTGCAGACAGTTTTAAAAGAGAAAACGGTATAGATCTTAGAAATGACAAAATGGCTCTTCAAAGACTTAAAGAAGCAGCTGAAAAAGCTAAGATTGAGCTTTCTAGTGTTACAACTACAAATATAAACCTTCCTTTTATTACTGCTGATGCGCAAGGTCCAAAACATCTTGACATGACTTTGACAAGGGCGAAATTTGACGAGCTTACACACGATCTTGTGGAAAAGACTATGGAGCCTACAAGAAGAGCACTGAGTGATGCAGGTTTAAAACCTGATCAAATTGATAAAGTACTGTTGGTAGGCGGTTCATCAAGGATTCCCGCAGTTCAGGAAGAAGTTAAGAAATATCTTGGCAAGGACCCTTTCAAGGGAATTAATCCTGATGAATGTGTGGCAGTTGGAGCAGCAATACAGGCAGGTGTTTTGACAGGAGATGTAAAGGACCTTCTTTTACTTGATGTTACACCGCTGTCATTAGGAATCGAAACTCTTGGTGGTGTATTTACAAAACTTATTGACAGGAATACTACAATTCCTACTAAGAAAAGTCAGGTATTTTCTACAGCGGCAGATGGTCAGACAAGTGTCGAAATACATGTGTTACAGGGAGAAAGAGAAATGGCAGCTGGAAATAAAACGCTTGGCAGGTTTAATCTTACAGGCATACCTCCGGCACAAAGGGGTATTCCCCAAATTGAGGTTGCATTTGATATAGATGCAAACGGTATTGCACACGTTTCGGCAAAGGATCTTGGAACCGGAAACGAGCAAAAGATTACGATTACTGCTTCCACAAATCTTTCAGATGAAGAGATTGAAAAAGCTGTGAAAGAAGCTGAAAAAGCTGCAGCTGAAGATAAAAAGAAAAAGGATGAAGCAGAAACAAGAAACAATGCGGATTCGGCTGTATATCAAGCAGAGAAGGCGTTAAAGGATTTAGGTGATAAACTTGACAGTACTGATAAAGCTAAGATTGAGAGTGAAATAAGTAATGTTAAAGAAGTATTAAAAGGCAGCGATACTGAAGCTTTAAAGAAAGCTACAGAAGCATTGAATCAAGTATTTTATGAACTATCATCCAAGATATATCAGCAAGATCCTAACATGGGTCAACAAGATCCAGGCGCTGAACAAGGTGGTGCACAAGGGTATACTGCTCCCGATGACGATAATGTTTATGATGCTGATTATGAAGTAGTAGATGAAGATAATGATGACAAAAAGTAATTAATAGTAATGTGATCATATCCTAGAAAGTCATGATACGGCTTTTTAGTGAACAATCATAGTTATAAGTTGGTAATGATGTAAGTTGGGAGGGTTTTATGCCCTCTCAATTTAGATTAAAGAGACTAAAATGTCTTCAATCTGCTTTTATAAAAAAGGTAAAATGATATAGTGTAGCAACAGAGCAGGCTAATTATTTTTCAGTTACAGTTCACAGGTAGCTAAAGAGTTACAGAGGGTCTGAACAGAAACTTTTTTAGAAAATAGATTGAAGTTAAATGCCTTAACAGTTTAATTTTTTATATTGATGTGCTATAATTATCAAGGTTGCAATATGAAAAGAAAGGCTTTTGTGCCCGCGTTTTGGCGGGCAATTCGTATAAAATAGCTAATACTACAGTGTTAGTTGTTAAATAAGCTGACTTTAAGAACACGTTCAATGGTTGGCGGATATTTTTTAAGCATCTGAATGTTGCTAAATAGACGAAATTAAAGTTGTAGTACTTATTGCATATATTGTAATGGGAAATCGAAATGGAGTGGTTTTATGGCTGAAAAAGGTGATTACTACGAAATTCTGGGTATTGACAGAAATGCCTCTTCAGAAGATATAAAAAAAGCATATAGGAAACTTGCCAAAAAATATCACCCAGACGTAAATCAGGGTGACAAGGATTCTGAAGCAAAATTTCAGAGAGTAAACGAAGCGTACACAGTTTTAAGTAATCCTGAAACAAAAGCAAGGTATGATCAGTATGGGCATGCAGGAGTGAATGGTGACAGTGGCTTTGGAGGCTTTGGGGACTTTGACTTTGGAGGTTTTGGGGATATTTTTGAATCGTTTTTTGGTGGTACTTCTGGTTTTGGAAGATCTTCATCCAGAACAAGGAGTGGACCTAGAAGAGGCGCTGATATTAAATATGGTCTTGAAATATCATTTGAAGAAGCAGCTTTTGGAGTCAGCAAGACTATAAATATAAATCGACCGGAAAAGTGTAATGCATGTAATGGATCTGGTTCAAAATCGGGTTCGAATCCTGAAACATGCAAGCATTGCAATGGAACAGGACAGATTCAGTATAAACAAAGCACTGCTTTTGGGCAGTTTGTTAATGTTAAAACATGCGAAATCTGTAATGGTGAAGGTAAAGTAATTACAAACCCTTGTCACACATGCAATGGTAGGGGTAAGGTTAGAAAGAATGTCTCAATTGATGTCAAGGTTCCTGCGGGAATTGATGATGGGCAGACAATATCTTTACGTGGTGAAGGCGAGCCAGGTTCAAAAGGTGGTCCTTCAGGTGACCTATTTATTTCCATAAGAGTTAAAGCACATCCTCTTTTTAAAAGGCAAGGTAGCGATGTTGTATGTGAAATGCCAATAACTTTTGTACAGGCTGCTTTAGGTGCTGAATTGGAAGTTCCAACACTGGACGGAAAGGTTTCATATAAAATCAATGAAGGTACACGAACAGGAACTGTATTCCGTTTAAGGGGAAAGGGAATCCCATACCTCAGAGGTAGTGGACGCGGTGATCAGTATGTTAAAGTAAATGTTGAAGTGCCTAAAAAACTGAATGCAAAACAGAAGGAAATACTGCTTCAATTTGCCGAAGCAAGCGGTGATGAAGTCTATGAAGAGAGAAAAAGCTTTTTTGATAAAATGAAGGATGTTTTGGGACGGTAAGTATATATGAAACAGTAAACTATTAACGTGATTTGAGGAACACTATGAAATGGTTGAAACTCACAATTGAAACTACAAGTGAAGCTTCAGATGCTATCTCTGAAATGCTTACATCTTTAGGTGTAGCAGGCGTAGAAATATATGATCCAAACGAGTACAGAGAAGATCTAAAACGAGCTGCAGTACCCGGTTGGGCGGATGATAAGTTTCTCAGATCTCTGGGTAATATTGTTAAAGTTAATGCGTACTTTGAACCTGAAGAATTTTACAAGAGAAACATATTACAACTTATAAAAGAAAAATTAAAATTAATCTCTGGTTTTTTAAATGCAGGAAGCTTAAAAGTTACTTCCTCAGAAATGAAGGATGAGGATTGGAAGAACAATTGGAAACAGTTTTATAAACCAATGCGTATATCAAAGAAAGTTGTTATAAAGCCAACTTGGGAGGAATATTCCAAAAATAAAAATGATATTATAGTCGAAATAGATCCGGGTATGGCGTTTGGAACCGGTTTGCATGAGACTACAAGAATGTGTTCGGTTCTTCTTGAGAAGTACTTAAAAGCTGGGGATACTGTTCTGGATATAGGCTGTGGCACGGGCATTCTATCAATTATTGCCTCTAAACTTGGAGCATCCTTTATAACAGCAGTGGATATTGATGAGATAGCGGTTAAAGCTACTAAAATCAACACTTCACTAAACGGAGTTAAGAATATAGATATATTCAAAGGAGAACTTAAAAATGTTATTCAGACAAAATATAATTTTATTGCAGCCAACATCATAGCCGATGTTATAATTGACATTGGTGATATGGTTTTTTCATATCTTAAGGACGAAGGAATAATTGTTACATCGGGTATAATTAAAGAAAGAGCTAATGAAGTGATTAAAAAATATGAAGATAAAGGTTTCCGACCAATGGAAGTATTATATGAAGGTGAATGGGTGGCGATTGCTTTTGGGTCTAAGAAATTCTTGTAAAACAGTAAGTTATCACCTGTTCGATAATATAATCTCCAGTGGATGAGATGATTGAAGTAAAAAGGCGAGGAAACTGCGTAAACTAATAATAGGAATAAATAAATAAAAAGCAGCCTATTTTTTAAAGTTATTTGTGGTATAATATGATTATTTACCGTATGCAAAAAAATAGAATCAGCAAAAAGGAAGTATACATATGATTAAGAGTATGACCGGCTTTGGAAGAGGCGAGTTTGAACAGAATCAGAAGAAATTTTTGGTTGAAATTAAATCTGTTAATCACAGATATAATGATATTTTTATAAGAATGCCCAGACAGATGACCTATCTTGAAAATAAGGTTCGAGATGTAGTTAAGAGTCAGCTTTCACGTGGTAAAATAGATGTTTATATAAACTATGAAGATAATTCGGAAAATCAAAGGAATATCTGGTTTGACAAATCACTGGTGAGTGGCTACAAGAAAGCACTTGAAAGTATTAGGGATGGATTTAGCATTACTGACGATATAACTGTTTCTCTTATTGCCAGATTTCCGGATGTGCTAAGAGTTGAGGACGAGAAAGAAGACGAAGAAAAACTGTGGCAGATACTTGAAGTAGCTGTTGAAAAAGCTTTGTATGCTATAATTGGGATGAGAGCAAAAGAAGGTAAGGAGATTTTTAATAATCTGGTTGAAAAGGCTGAACATGTACTAAAGGAGCTGGATAAAGTTAAGATTCAAGCTCCATTGGTCGTGAAATTATATAAGCAAAAATTAGAATCAAGGTTAAATGAATTACTACAAAATATGACTATGGATGAAGGACGTTTGGAAACCGAAGTTGCGTTGTTTGCTGATAAGTGCTGCATTGATGAGGAAATTGTAAGATTTGAGAGTCATGTAAAACAGCTTAAGCAGACGCTTTTGCTCAATGAACCTGTAGGGAAAAAACTGGATTTCATAATTCAGGAAATGAACAGAGAAACAAACACGATGGGTTCCAAAGCAAATGATCTGGACATAACTAAGAGTGTTGTAGAAATAAAATATGAAATAGAAAAGATCCGTGAACTAGTGCAAAATATAGAGTAGTTGATAAATTAACTGGGTAACTGATAAAAAAATAAACTTATTTGGAGGAGAATAAATGAAATTGATAAACATTGGCTTTGGTAATATTGTTTCTGCTAACAGACTTATTGCAATTGTAAGTCCTGAGTCAGCTCCAATAAAAAGAATAATCCAGGAGGCTCGAGAAAGAGGCATGTTGATTGACGCAACCTACGGCAGACGTACCCGCGCAGTTATAATCACAGATAGTGACCATATAATTTTGTCTGCGGTACAACCTGAAACCGTTGCTCATAGGTTAAATTCAAAAGGAGCAAATTCAGAAGATTTAAATATTTCGATACCGGAATAGGAGGCCAAAATGGTTCGAAAAGGTTTACTTATTGTAGTGTCAGGACCTTCAGGTTCAGGTAAGAGTACATTGTTAAAAGAAATTAGGAAAAGCAATTCTGATTTGAAATTTTCGGTGTCTGCTACAACAAGGGTACCAAGGGTTAATGAAGTTGAGGGTCGGAATTACTTTTTTAAAACTGTTGATGAATTTAAGAAAATGATCAATAATAATGAATTAATTGAGTGGACCCAGTACTGTGAAAACTTTTATGGAACTCCCAAAAAGTATGTAGAGAATTGTATTGAATCAGGTTCTGATGTAATTTTGGAAATCGAAGTGGTCGGAAATGAAAATATAAGAAAGATATATCCTGAATGTGTTTCGATTTTTATACTTCCGCCAACATATAAGGAGCTTAAGAGGAGAATCGAGGTAAGAGGAACTGAAACCGGTGAAACGAAAAAAAGGAGACTGGAAACAGCTCGTAAAGAAATGCATTGCATAGACCAGTATAACTATGTTGTATTGAACGATGATATAAATAAGGCAATTTTTGACATTGAGTGTATAATTAATGCTGAAAAGCTGAGAGTTCAACGCAACATGAATATTCTAAATGATATAGGTTTAATTTAAATATTGTGTTTTTAAGGAGGTAATCACGATGCTTTATCCACCTGTTAGTGAATTGCTTGAAAAGGTTGATACAAAGTATACTCTTGTTGTAGCAACAGCCAAAAGGGCTAGACAGCTTGTTGAAGGCGCAGACAGACTAATAGAGATTGACACAGATAGTCCTGTTACAGTAGCAGTACAAGAGATATATGAAGATAAAGTTAGATATGTACGGAAAAACAATACCACTATCAAATAAATGTTTTTAATACACCAGGAGGAATTTTATGGCAACAGATATAACAATGGAGAAAATTGTAGCTCTAGCAAAAAACAGAGGTTTTGTGTATGCGGGGTCTGAAATTTATGGTGGATTGGCTAATGCTTGGGATTATGGTCCGCTGGGCGTGGAGCTGAAAAATAATGTAAAAAAAGCATGGTGGCGTAAGTTTATACATGAGAATCCATACAATGTAGGTGTGGATTGTGCTATTTTGATGAATCCAGAGGTTTGGGTTGCATCAGGACATGTTTCAGGATTTAATGATCCTTTGATTGACTGTAAGACCTGTAAAGTAAGATATAGAGCAGATAAGCTATAGATGACTGGAATATGGGGAAGGGTATTGATATTAGTGTTGATGGATGGGATGACACTAAGCTTATGAAGTATATGGAAGATAATAAAGTAGTTTGCGCTAAGTGTGGGTCATCGAATTTTACGGAGATTCGTAAATTTAACATGATGTATAAAACATATCAAGGTGTAACTGAAGACTCAAAATCAGAAATATATCTAAGACCTGAAACCGCTCAAGGAATTTTTGTTAATTTTAAGAATGTTCAAAGAACTACAAGACGGAAAATTCCTTTTGGAATAGGACAAATTGGCAAATCCTTTAGAAATGAAATAACACCAGGTAACTTTACCTTTCGGACAAGAGAATTCGAGCAAATGGAGCTTGAGTTTTTCTGTGAACCTGGGAGTGATTTAGAGTGGTTCAAATACTGGAAGAAATTTTGTTACGACTGGCTTTTGTACTTTGGGCTTAAGGAAGAAAACCTTAGAATGAGGGATCATGGCAAAGAGGAGCTTTCATTTTACAGTAATGCCACCACTGATATTGAGTTTAAATTCCCCTTCGGGTGGGGGGAGCTTTGGGGTATTGCCGATAGAACAGATTACGACCTCAAACAGCATATGGAATATGCAAAAGTAGATCTTTCATACTTTGATCCTACAACCAATGAAAAATATATTCCTTACTGCATAGAGCCTTCATTAGGTGCTGATAGAATCACCTTGTCATTCCTTTGTGATGCATATGACGAAGAAGAAATAGACGGGGATACGAGAATTGTTTTAAGATTTCATCCAGTTATTGCACCTATCAAGGTAGCGGTTCTACCTTTGTCAAAAAAGCTTGGTGATGATGCAAAAAAGGTTTATGAATTACTTTCAAAAAGATTTGTGTGCGAATACGATGAGACAGGAAGCATAGGGAAACGATACAGAAGACAGGATGAAATTGGGACACCTTTTTGCATAACCTTTGATTTTGATTCGTTGGAGGATAAGAGTGTAACTATACGAGACAGGGATACAATGGAGCAAATCAGAGTCGAAATAGAAGATCTACTGGGTTATTTTAGTGGAAAAATAGAATTTTAAAATAAAAGTAGTTTGTTAGGGCTGTTATTCAGCGCTTTTTCATTGTCTAGGAAAGTATACTTTCCTAGACAATGGGGATTGCAAAGGGGAAGCCCCTTTGCTGCAGCTGTTCTCCTGAATAAAAAGCCAGTCTTGAGGGAATTTTTAATAGAAGACGAGCTGTATGTTTTAATTATAGAGGTTTTTTAAAAGTATTAGGTTGATAAATAATACTTGATCTTGACCAGTAATAAAAATATGCGAATTAATAGTGTTAAATTGCAAAAAAAGATGAAAGTTTTTAAATATATGTTATAATATTAAGCGGTTACTAAGGAAATATTTTCCTACACCACTTGTTTAGTTGATTCATATAAAAAGACATACAGTAGAAATGGGAGGGTTTTATTTATGCTAAAATATGTTTATCTTTTTGACGAAGGAAATGCTTCAATGAAAAATCTTCTTGGTGGTAAAGGTGCAAATCTTGCAGAAATGACAGGTTTGGGTCTTCCAGTCCCTCGAGGGTTTACAGTTACAACAGAAGCTTGTACAAAGTATTATAAAGATGGGGAATTAATCTGTGAAGATGTAAAAGAAGAGATTTTTGAAGCCTTGGCTAAGACAGAGAAGGTAGTAGGAAAAAAATTCGGAAATCCCAATAATCCATTTTTAGTTTCTGTACGTTCAGGAGCAAGAGCTTCAATGCCTGGTATGATGGATACAATCTTAAACCTAGGGCTTAATGATACAGTTGTTAAAGGACTAGCAAAGCTTACAGGAAATGAAAGGTTTGCCTATGATAGCTATAGAAGGCTTATTCAGATGTTCAGTGATGTAGTTATGGGCATTGAGAAAAGCAAATTTGATAAAATATTGCAGGAAATAAAAAAAGAGAACAAAGTCAGTGATGATGCTGATTTAACTGCAGATAATCTTAAGGAAATTGTAAGAAGATATAAGGAATTATACAAAGCAGAAAAGAAAAATGAGTTTCCTCAAGAACCACAGGTACAGCTTATGGAAGCAATTACTGCTGTATTTCGTTCTTGGGACAATCCTCGTGCAATAGTTTACAGAAGGCTAAATGATATTCCAGGTGATTGGGGAACTGCTGTAAATGTACAGGAGATGGTTTATGGGAATATGGGAAATGATTCAGGTACAGGAGTAGCCTTTACAAGAGATCCATCAACTGGTGAAAAGAAGCTTTATGGGGAGTTTCTTATGAACGCACAAGGAGAGGACGTAGTTGCAGGAATAAGAACACCGCAGCCTATAGATCAGTTGAGGGAAATTAATCAGGATGCCTATAATGAGTTTATTAATATTGCAGACAGGCTTGAAAATCATTATCGCGATATGCAGGATATGGAGTTTACTATAGAAAAAGGAAAACTGTTTATACTTCAAACCAGAAGTGGTAAAAGAACTGCTTCAGCAGCACTGCAAATAGCTGTAGACCTTATTGAAGAAGGTATGATCAATAAAGAAGAAGCAATATTAAAGGTTGATCCAAGGCAACTTGATTCACTTTTACATCCAAACTTTGAACCAAAGGCATTAAAGGATGCCAAAGTAGTAGCCAAAGGATTACCAGCTTCTCCAGGTGCTGCAACGGGAAAAGTTTATTTTACTGCTGATGATGCAGCTGAAGCAAGTAAAAACGGTGAAAAATTCATTATTCTTGTTAGACTCGAAACTTCCCCTGAGGATATTGAGGGCATGCACGCATCCCAGGGTATACTTACAGCACGAGGCGGAATGACTTCCCACGCAGCAGTTGTTGCTCGTGGAATGGGCAGATGTTGTGTTGCAGGCTGTGGAGAGATTATTATTAATGAAGAACAAAAGTACTTTTTAGATAAATATGAAAATCGATATAATGAAGGAGACTGGATTTCCCTTGATGGTTCTACAGGTAGCGTATATGGTGAAAAGCTTCCTACTATTGAACCTGAGGTAACTGGAAATTTTGCTACTTTTATGAAGTGGGCAGATGAAATCAGAACTCTTGGGGTAAGGGCAAATGCAGACACGCCAAATGATGCTGCCGCAGCTCTTCAATTTGGCGCTGAAGGCATAGGGCTTTGTCGAACGGAGCATATGTTCTTTGAACCAGACAGAATTGCTGCAATGCGAGAAATGATTGTTTCTAGCAATGTTGAACAGAGGAAGAAAGCGCTTAATAAACTGTTACCAATGCAAAGAAGCGATTTTGAAGGGATTTTTGAAAATATGCAAGGGTATCCCGTAACAATAAGGTTACTTGATCCACCGCTACATGAGTTCCTTCCTCAGGAAGAAGAAGATATAAGGACGCTTGCTAAAGAAATGGAGATTTCTTATGAAAAGCTTAAAGGTGTTATTGTCGGGTTACATGAGTTTAATCCAATGATGGGACACCGTGGCTGCCGTCTGGCTGTCTCGTATCCTGAAATTGCTGAAATGCAGACAAGAGCAATTATTGAAGCAGCAATCAATGTTAACAAAAAAGGTATGAGTGTTATGCCTGAAATTATGATTCCGCTTGTTGGAGAAATAAAGGAACTCAAATATGTAAAAGATATATGTGTTAATACTGCTGAACAGGTAATAAAAGAAGCAGGTGTTCCTTTGAAATACCTAGTTGGTACTATGTTGGAAATCCCCAGAGCAGCTATTACAGCTGATGAAATTGCAGAAGAAGCTGAATTCTTCTCATTTGGAACCAATGACCTTACCCAGATGGCTTTCGGCTTCAGCCGTGATGACGCAAGCAAATTCTTGGAGGAATACTATAACAAGAAAATTTATGAATTTGATCCTTTTGTAAAGCTTGACCAAAAAGGTGTTGGAAAGCTTGTCGAAATGGGAGTCAAGCTAGGAAAACAAACTAGGCCAGATATTAAGCTAGGCATATGTGGAGAGCATGGCGGAGACCCATCATCAGTTGAATTCTTTCATAAGGTGGGATTAAACTATGTATCCTGTTCACCATACCGTGTGCCTATAGCAAGGCTTGCTGCAGCACAGGCGGCAATCAATACAAAAGGCGACGCAGGACAAAAGTAATAAGTATGGCAGAAAAGGAAAGCTTTGTAGCATAAAGAATTAAGAGAATAGATATATCACACGTTCAGAGTGCTGACATTTGGAGTTTCGGATGTCAGCACTCAGTTTATATTCTGGGCGTTAAAAAAGCCAAAATACATGAATTAATTTATCCGTTCGACATTATTAAGTTACAGGATTGCTGACGCCATTGAAACCCTTGATAAGTTTCCAGAACGTGTGAATCTAATTGAGACAGAAGAGGAAAGAGCATTGGGGCTTAGGCAGTTACTTGTTGAAGAAGAGTATGCAATTTCTTCGAAATTCATGATATAATCTTATTTATAGAAAGAAAAGAAGATATTGCTTTGGATTCAATACTTATACTGAGGTGTTTTTGTGAAAATATTACTTAGCCTTTACTTGTTTGTTGCGGTTATATTAACTCAGTTCCTTTCTGCCTACTTTTTTTCTAAGGATAGAACTGGCTACCGAAAGACAATCTTTGCTCTAGCTTTATGTGTAAGTGTTTATTTATTTGGCTACTTAATGATTATTGACAACATAAATCTGCAAGAGTTGATGTTTTGGAATCAGGTTCAGTATCTGGTCTTACCATTCATTCCAGCACTATGGCTAACGGTGGCTCTTCTTTATACCAAAACCATATACACCTTAAATAGGCGGATAACAGTTTTACTCTTTTTTGTACCTGTGACTACTTTTGTCATACGACTCACTAACCCCTTACATAACCTTTTTTATAAACATTGGGGGTTAAAGCATGCATTTGAGTATTTATTCTTTTATATGGAAAGAGGTTGGTGGTACTATGTTAATATTTCATATACTATACTGTGTCTAGTCCTGACCATTATTGTTTATTATCTTGAATATCAAAAAAAGCGAGCTGATTACAGCAGACCACAATTTATGGTATTCTTTTTTGCATCTCTACTTCCTCTAATTGGAGTTATGCTGATTCTTTTTGTTTTCAATAAATGGAGCATTGATTTTACAGCTTTAATAATGCCCGTTTCTTTGCTAATTATTAGTTATGGAATTATAAAATATGATTTTATGGATATAAAGTCTCTTGCTCGAGAAACTGTTTTTGAAAACAGCTTAGATGGTATGATGATATTGGAATCAGATCTAAGGTTAATAGATTACAACAAGGCGGCTAAAGCGTTTTTTGCAGCGTTAAATATTTCATTCGATGGTTACTCTATAGATCATATCCTTAATGGAGAGCCGGAATTATTAGAAATTATTAGAAGTGAGACTACTCGAGAATTATCTATTATGATTGATGGGGTAAAACGTTACTTTGAGATTGGTACAATGCCTTTGGGTAATACCCATAATACAAGAATGAGGATGCTCAAATATATCCGCGATATTACTGAAAAGAAAGAGGCTCAGGAAAAACTGACTGTTTTGGCTACTACAGACTCTTTGAGTGGTCTTTATAATAGGACAGAGTTTATGAAGCTAGCTAAAAGGGAATTATCTTGGGCAAACGCCCATAATGAAAATTTATCTTTGTTAATGTTAGATCTGGATCTTTTTAAAATTATCAATGATACCTTTGGACATGCTGCGGGAGATGAAGTGATTCGTAAAATGGGAAATATTATAATGACTAGTTTCCGTAAAACTGATTTTGCTGGACGCTTAGGTGGGGAAGAATTTGTTGTACTATTAAAGAATACATCATTGCTGGAGGCAAAAAGAGTTGCTAAGAAGTTTCAAGAGACTGTGTCAAAAAGTAAAGTAATTTACGAAAGCCAGGAAATTAGTTTTACTATAAGTATTGGTGTGGCAACATCCTATGGTGATGTAATAAACAGCAGTAATATAGAAGATATTTTAAAACAGGCAGATAAAGCTTTATACAAAGCAAAAGCTAAAGGTCGAAACTGTGTTGCGACAATGGATAACCAAAAACATATTCAAACTTGAGGTGCTAAAAATGAACTTTGAAGCAATCCCCTCTGTATGTTATAATTCTATCATCACTGATGGAGTTTGATTTCCATTTATTTTTAGGAGGATAGCAGTTTGATTGATACATTCTTGTTTGATTTGGACGGAACACTATTACCGCAGGATTCAAAGGACTTTATTGGAATCTATTACCGTGAGTTATGCAGTGTGTTTGAGTGCAATCCAGATGCAAAAGCGGTTATTGGCAAGGTAATTAAGGCAACTGAGGCTATGTTGATTAATGATGGCAAAAAAACTAATTGCGAAGTTTTTATTGAGAACTTTTCTAAGTTGATTAACGAAACTACAATAGATTCATACATTGAGAAATTTGAGAATTTCTATAATAGTGGATACCTCAAGATAGGGGAAGCAGTGGAAGCAGAGCCGCTAATTAAAAAGAGCATTCAACTATTAAAGGAAAAAGGATATGATCTTGTGGTTGCAACAAACCCTCTTTTCCCCAAAGAAGCTACGTATAAAAGAATTGAGTGGGCAGGGCTTGATGTACGTGATTTTATGCATATAACAACGTATGAGAATTCTTGTTATTGCAAGCCTAACATTAAATACTATAATGAAATTCTTGAAGTAACAGGCAAAAAACCGGAGCAATGTATTATGGTAGGAAATGATGTGCAAGAAGATATTATTGTATCGAAACTGGGAATAAAAACATTTCTTATTACAAATCACATTATAAACAGGTCAAAAGATGAAATAAAAAGCGATTATATGGGTACTTATAGTGATTTTTATAATTTCGTAACCAGCTTGAATATGACTAAATAAAATAAAGGTGATACAGGAGCACAATGATTGACTCGGTAAATATATGTATATGCTTTTTTTTGCAAGCAAAAAACGCACACTACTTGAACTTATAATTCACACATGTGCAATTGTTAGTTAACTTCTTTGAAATTCATGGTATAATTGCATTACAAAAGCGAGGTGCAGTTTAAATGGCAACTAAAATATATGCTGTCCGTAAAGGTCATACAACAGGAATATTTAACACATGGGACGAATGTAAAAAAGCAGTAGATGGATTTAGAGGAGCAGAGTTTAAAAGTTTTAAGAAAATTGAAAATGCTAATGCATACTTAAACTATGAAGACGTTGCTCAAATAAGTATAGACAATGTTATGGATATAGCAGCTTCTAGCGGAACAATTATTGCATATGTTGATGGAAGTTACAGTAAAAAAATAAATAAGTATGCTTTTGGTTGCATCATTATTACACCAAACAGAGAGATGGTTAGTGAAAATGGTTATGGGGATGATCCTGATGCAATTGCTATAAACAATGTGGCAGGAGAGCTTAAAGCTGCGATGTTTGCTGCCAGATGGGCAATAAAGAAGGGTTTTAAAAAATTAGAAATAAGGCATGATTACGTAGGTATTGCAAAATGGGCTACAGGGGAATGGAAGGCCAACAATGAAACAGTTAAAAAGTATGTTGGTGAGATGCAAAGATTAGGCAAACTTTTAAATATCTCCTTCATAAAGGTTGATGCCCATAGTGGAGATCCTCTTAATGATGAAGCTGATAAATTGGCAAGAGAAGCATTAGAGGAACATGACAGCCAGCCTTGCTAGTAAATAAAAAGATGAGTTTACTTTCCGAGAGGTAGCAAATCACTATGCCTAAAGATCAAAAGTGGTGCTATTCCGAAGAGTGTCAAGACGCTAAAAGGAAAGCTGATAAGGATTTAAGAGGGGATAAATGAAGTGAACAAATATGAAGCGTTAGAAAAATATTTCGGATATACAGCATTTAGAACTGGTCAGGAACAGATAATTGATTGTCTTGTGCAAGGTCAGGATGTACTATGCGTTATGCCTACCGGGGCAGGTAAGTCTATATGCTATCAGGTTCCTGCACTACTGAAAAATGGTATAACTCTTGTTGTTTCACCATTAATTTCATTAATGAAAGATCAAGTGGGTGCTTTAAATGAATCAGGGATATCTGCTGCTTATATCAACAGTTCATTGACACAAAGACAATATTCTATAGTTATGGAAAGGGCAATTGATGGATGCTACAAAATTATTTACATAGCCCCGGAAAGACTTAATACAGACGATTTTTTGCACCTATCCAGTACTATAAAAATTGATATGATAGCAGTTGATGAAGCGCACTGTGTTTCTCAGTGGGGGCAGGACTTTAGACCAAGTTATTTAAAAATAGTTGAGTTTATTGATAAACTATCTTATAGACCTGTAATAGGTGCATTTACTGCAACTGCGACAAGAGAAGTGAAAGAAGACATTCAGAAAATTTTGAAACTTGATAACCCATTTAAGTTAACTACAGGTTTTGACCGCCCAAATTTATTTTTTTCTGTTCTCAAGCCTCAGAACAAAATTGAAACACTTCTGGACTATTTAGAAAAGAATAATGAGAAGTGCGGGATTATATATTGCTCGACAAGAAAAACTGTTGAGGATATTTGTAATTTATTGAGCAATAACGGATTTGCTTCTACAAGATATCATGCAGGACTGTCTGATGAAGAAAGAAAACAGAACCAAGAAGACTTCATTTATGATAGAAAATTGTTAATGGTTGCAACAAATGCATTTGGAATGGGTATTGATAAATCTAATGTTTCTTTTGTTGTCCACTACAATATGCCAAAAAATATTGAAAGTTATTATCAGGAAGCAGGTAGAGCTGGGCGGGATGGTGAAGATGCAGATTGTATCCTTTTATATAGTGGAGTTGATGTTAGAACAAACCAGTTTCTTATTGAAAAATCAGAAGTAAATACAGAGCTGGATAAAGCTGCGCACGAAAGAGTACGTGAAAAAGATCGTGAAAGGCTCAAGATGATTACCTTTTATTGTACAACTACTGATTGCTTGAGGGCATTTATTTTAAAGTATTTTGGAGAGAAGTCATCTGATTACTGCGGAAACTGTTCGAATTGTAGAAATGGTTTTGAAACTGTAGATGTAACTATCGAGGCACAAAAAATATTATCTTGTGTTGCACGCACAGGTAGTAGATTTGGTGTAAAAATGATAGTTGATATTTTGAGAGGTAGCAAAAATAAAAGACTTTTAAGGCTGGGACTTGACAAACAATCAACCTATGGACTGCTTGTAGAGTTGTCGGAAAAAAGAGTGCGCTCTATCATTGATTATTTACTGTTACAAGGATATGCAGCTGTTACAAATTCGGAATACCCAGTATTGGTATTAACAGACTTATCAAAAACAGTACTCTTTAAACAGGTAAAGCTAGAAATGAAAATACCAATTTTAGAGGCTGTTCCTGAAAGCTCTAAAACATATAAAAGCATCGACAGTGGCTTAATGGAAAAACTAAAAGCGTTGAGAACCACTTTAGCAAAAGAAGCACATATGCCGGCGTATATTGTTTTTGCAGATTCTGCATTAGCTGATATGTGTAAGAAAAGACCTAAAAACCTAGAGGAATTTCTTCATGTATCCGGTGTAGGAAAAGCTAAACAGCAGAAATATGGACAACTCTTTGTGGATTTAATCTCAAAATTTGATTCGTCTGATTCAGAACAAACACAAGGCAAAGAAATAAAAGTCTGAACAATCAAAAGTTAAAATCATAAAACGTATTTTGTTTCATCTGAATTATTAAAAGTAATCCCTCCATATACTGCTGTAGGCGTATGTGCACCAGTGTTTTCGCGAGTTTAGCAGTGGACACTAGGGTGGTTTTGTGGTATATTATTTTATAGTTAGAGTTGCTTTATTGTACTCATCTTCAAAATTTACAGGGGATATTCAATTATGAAAATTAGTAAAAGCTATAGAACTAATTAAATTAAAAATTATCATTGGAAAAGTATATTTGCAAAGATTTTTTTGAGTAAGGATTGAAATGGAGATATGAATATGACTAATAATAATCAAAAACCAAACATTTTATTTATTATGGCGGACCAACTGATACCTCACATGATAGGTTGCTATGGGCATAAAGTCGTAAAAACACCAAATATCGATAGACTTGCTAATGAAGGAATACTTTTTGATTCCGCATATTCTCCTTGTCCGATTTGTTCGCCGGCACGGGCAACACTAATGACGGGAAAGTATGTATCCAATATTGGCGCATATGATAATGCATCACCTTTTTCATGCGATGAGCCTACAGTTGCGCACTACCTTACAAATGAAGGCTATGACGTTGTTCTAAGCGGGAAAATGCATTTTATAGGGCCGGATCAATTACATGGCTTTAGCAGGAGACTGACAACTGATATATATCCATCCAGTTTTGAGTGGACAACAAGAAGGGAGGAAACACAAGAGTTTGGAGAAATGCATAAAAACCCAATTGCAATCGATTATGTAACCGCAGGCATAAGACAATGGAGCATGCAGTTTGACTACGATGAAGAGACGCATTTTAGAGCTCTTGAATATATTCAATCAAGAAGAATGCAAGTTGGAGGAACAATGCAGAAACCCCAAAAAGAGCGTGACCCAAAGCCATTCTTCCTTTGCGTATCATATACCCATCCCCATGAGCCATTTCATGTGACGCAGGAACTCTGGGATCTATATGAAGGGGAACAGATTGATGTTCCAGATTTACCGGAAAATCTGGATGATACTTATTCTCAGATGGATAAATGGTTAAACGACTTTCATGGGGTAAAAGAGTATGATCTTAAGGATACTAAAAGCTTATATAATATGAGACGTGCTTACTACGGGCTTATTACTTACATTGATAATAAGGTTGGTGAACTTATCAAAGCATTGGAAGATACAGGCTTGAGGGAGAATACGATAGTAATATTTACAAGCGACCATGGAGATATGCTGGGGGAAAAAGGAATGGTGCAGAAGAGATGTTTCTATGAATTTTCCAGCAGAGTACCATTGATTATAAACTACCCGGATGGTTGGATGGGAGGAACGGAGATTACGCAGCACACTTCACTCATTGACCTTACTCCCACCATTCTTGATATGGCGGGAATTAGTGTTGAGCAACTGCTACCGTGTGATGGAAAGAGCTTAATCGGTTTAATTGATGGTAGTGATAAAAGTGAAAGGTATATATTCTCTGAGCTTCATACTGAAGGCGTGTTCTCGACTTGCTTCATGATAAGAAAAGATAAATTTAAATATATTTATATTCATGGAAAAGATGCACAGTTGTTTGATATAGAAAAGGATCCTGGAGAATGGGAGAATTTAAGTGGTAGAAATGAATTTGTGGAAATTGAAAGTGAGCTTAAAGCAAAAATATTTGAACAGTTTAACCCGGATGAAATCGAACGGGATGTTTGTAAAAGTTTGTTAAATAGAAAACTGATTAGAGAGGCTATGAAAGCCAATAATACGCATTGGGATTACTTCCCGTATTTTGATGCAACTAGGCAATATTGGAGAGAAGGCTAGATAAAGAAGTCTTGGAAACTAAATGTATACTATTTATGAATTGCACAATATCTACGCTAATTTAATTAGCTTAAGAGTGATTCCTTACTTTATAAGATAGATTGAATATTGTACACAGTATGTAAAGTTGAAGTATGAAGGGGAGTGGAAAAGATGCTGAAATCTTCTAAAAAAGGTGAATTTCAAGTGATTGAACATAACGTAGACCTGTGTATTGTAGGTGGAGGAATGGCTGGAGTTTTAGCAGCTATAGCTGCCTCACGTCACGGTGCAAAAGTATTACTTATGAATGACCGTCCTGTTTTAGGAGGAAATGCGTCAAGTGAGGTACGGATGTGGATTCGCGGAGCACGTGGAGAGAATCTGCAGGAAACAGGAGTTCTTGAGGAAATTGCTCTTGAAAATATATATAGAAACCCTTATTTGAATTTTTCTATATGGGACAGTGTTCTCTATGAAGCTGTGCGCTTTGAACCAAATATTGAGCTTGTTCTTAACTGTTCCTGTTGTGATCTTGAAATGGAAGGGCAATTCATTTCAGAGGTCAGAGGCTGGCAAACAACGACCCAGAGATGGCATAAAGTGAAAGCGAGGTTGTTTGCGGACTGTTCCGGAGATAGCGTGTTAGCTCCATTATCCGGAGCGGCTTTTCGATGGGGTAGGGAAGCTTCAGATGAGTTTAATGAAGATATTGAGCCAACGGTAGCTGATAGAAGGACTATGGGTATGAGTTGCTTGATTCAAGCTCGGGAAACATCATCACTTAAGACTTATATACCTCCCAAATGGGCCAATAAGTATACAAAAGAAGATTTTCCATACCGGATGCCCATTAATGATTCTAGCGTTTGGAAGAAACAAAATTTCTGGTGGATGGAACTAGGTGGACTCCAAGACAGTATTAGTGACACAGAAGAAATCAGAGATGAACTTCTGAAGGTAGCTTTTGGTGTATGGGATTTTATTAAGAATAGTGGTTATTGTGAAGCGGAAAATTGGGAACTGGATTGGGTAGGCTTTCTTCCAGGGAAACGAGAAAGCAGAAGATATGTAGGAAAACATATACTTACCCAGAATGATGTACAAAGTGGAGGAAAGTTTTCCGATATTGTTGCTTATGGAGGATGGTCTATGGATGATCATCATCCTGGAGGATTCCGGCATAGAGGAAAACCAACGGTATATCATCATGCTCCATCACCCTACGGAATTCCATACAGATGCCTTTATTCTAAAAATGTGCAAAACCTTTTGTTTGCAGGAAGAAATATAAGTGCGACTCATGCAGCCCTTTCTTCTACACGTGTCATGGCAACATGTGCCATGCTAGGTCAGGCAATAGGTACAGCAGCAGCTATAGCAGTACGTTATGATATACTTCCACAGGGAGTTTATGAAAATCATATTGAAGAATTAAAACAAATGCTTATGGAAGATGATTGCTATCTTCCATGGAATGTAAGAGAAATACCTTATCTGACGCAAAAGTCCAAGATAAAAGCTTCGCATGGAAATCCGACAGTACTTGTCAATGGTATTGATCGTCCGGTTGGTGATGAATATAATGGTTGGATAGCACCATTGAATTCATGGGTTAAACTTGACTTCAGAGGAGAAGTTAAAATAAAACAGGTACGAATAGTTTTTGACAGTGATATAAATAGAAAAACTTGGGACGAGATTGACGACCAAATAAAAAGGTTTCCTATGCGATGTAACGTATTTTTAAATCAAGAACCAGTCATTCTTCCCAAAACATTGATTAAAGCATTCAGACTTGAAATTTCTGATGGAGAAGGCAAATGGAGAACGATATATAGGGAAGTAAATAACTACCGAAGACTGGTGAAGGTTGAGCTTGATGCGATTACAACATCAGCTATCAGGTTAGTGCCTGAAAGTACTTGGGGATGTGATGAGGCAAGAATATTTGCGTTTGATGCAAGGTAATTGAATAGTAGGAAGCATATAAACGGGCAGGAGGTAGATAATTATTTTATCTGCCTGCTACCCGTTTATATTATTTAAATTGTTACTTGACAGGAGGAGTAAAGAAAAATACAATCATTTAGCATATGAAACATTATTTTTAAAAAATGCGTATTGCATAGTGATACAAAGAAGATCTATACAAAGGTTGAAATAGCGTTGAGAATTTACCTATTGAAGAAACTATCGAGGAGTTTAAATATGATTACTGGGTTACATACTATGAAACATATCTTAAGCAAAGGAAGGAATGACAGTTAGCAATGCTAAAGCTATATAAATTTTTAAAACCATTTACTTTAATGGTAACAGGAGTACTTATGCTTGTGTTTTTACAAACATTAGGAGACCTTTTTTTACCTACATTAATGTCAGATATTATTAATATAGGTGTAATGCAGGGTGACACTGACAAAATCCTGCAAATTGGATTAAAAATGCTATTGGTCACAGGGGGCAGCGCCACTTGTGCGATACTGGCAAGTTTGCTTTCATCAAATACAGCTGTCGGGTTGGGAACAGTTTTAAGAAATAAGGTTTTCAGGCAAGTTGAGAGCTTCTCATTAAGTGAATTTGATAAAATGGGGACAGCGACTCTCATAACCCGAACTACAAATGACATAAACCAGATTCAAATGGTTACAATTATGATAATGCGTATGATGGTTTCTGCACCGATGATGGCTATTGGAGGCACCATTCTTGCATTGAAAGAAGATAAACCTTTGTCATTGGTACTGGTTGTTTCAATTCCGATTCTTGGTGCTGTTGTTGCTTTGATAGCTTCCAAAATGATACCACTTTTTAAGCAGGTACAGGTGAAAGTTGACAAAATTAATCTTGTATTACGTGAAAAACTTACTGGTATACGAGTGATTAGAGCCTTCAATACAGAAAAGCAAGAATCAAATCGCTTTAGTGAGGCAAATTTTGATCTTACTAACAATTATATTAAAGTTAATAGAATTATGGCTTTTATGATGCCTTCAATAATTCTTATTATGAATTTAACTGCATTGTCTATTATCTGGTTTGGTGGAATAAGAATTAGTAAAGACAGCATGGATTTGGGCGCACTTGCAGCATTTACCCAATATGTAATGCAGATTATGATGTCAATGCTGATGCTGGCTATGATGTTCATAATGGTTCCTCGTGCACAGGCAGCAGCTGTAAGAATTAATGAAGTTCTTGAAACTGACCCTCTTATAACCGAGCCTGACAATCCAAAAAGCAACTTTTCTGGGAAAGGTTATATAGATTTCAAGGATGTAAACTTTAGTTATCCCGGAGCTGAAGAACCTGCTCTTAAGAATATTTCATTTTCCGCAAAACCCGGTGAAATTACCGCTATAATAGGGAGTACTGGATCGGGCAAGTCTACTCTTGTGAATTTGATTCCAAGGTTTTATGATGTGGACAACGGAAATATTTTTATTGATGGTGTAGATGTAAGAGAAACGTCTTTGGAAATCCTTCGTGGAAAAATCGGATTTGTACCTCAAAAGGCCGTTCTGTTCTCAGGAACAATTAATGATAATATCAAGTTTGGTAATGATGCAGCTACTGAGCAGGAAATAAAGGATGCAGCCATGATAGCTCAAGCATCTGAATTTATTGAAGATATGGAGAATGGATATGACCATGAAATTGCCCAAGGCGGCACTAATGTTTCAGGGGGGCAGAAGCAACGTTTATCTATTGCCCGGGCGATAGTAAGAAGACCGGAAATATATATATTTGATGACAGCTTCTCTGCACTTGACTTCAAAACTGATGCAAAGCTGCGTGCTGCTTTAAGAAAGGAAATCTCAGATGCTACGGTCATTATAGTTGCACAAAGAGTGGGTACCATTATGGATGCTGACAGGATTATTGTGCTGGATAAAGGTATGGTAGTCGGAATGGCAACTCATAAGGAGCTTTTAAAAACCTGTGATGTATACCGAGAAATTGTGTTCTCACAGCTTGCAGAGGAGGAAATAGCATGAGAGAAGATACGAAAGATAAAAGACCTGCTCAAAGGACTATGAGGCATGGGAGAGGTCCTATGGGAGGACTTGGTAGACCTGTGGAAAAGCCAAAAGATTTTAAAGGTTCCTTAAAAAGGCTTATAAGATATTTAAAACCACACAAGATAAATTTAATTATCGTTTTAGTTTTTTCAATTGCAAGCACAATATTTACTATTGCTGCGCCAAAGGTATCCAGCAAAGCTATGAATAATCTACAGGGAAGCTTCATGGCAAGAACAATGCTCAAGCAAACATCTGAAGCTCAAATAAAAATTGTTAGTGAAGTTTACAAACATATTTCTGATGCGCAAAGAAAAATACTTGAGCAGGCTGCATTGCAAAATCAACAGGAACAATTAAATGGAGTATCCCCAAATTTGCAGACAATGGATCATGCTGCGTTAATGGCATTGCAGGAATTGATAAAACTTCCTGTGGTTGATACAATCACTGACCCTCAGCAAAAAAAGGATGTTGCTTTAAAAGTATTTGATGTCTTATATGCATTGCCGCCTGGTGCAGTCAATCAGCAGGAGCAAATCAACCCGGACATAATAAATGCACTTAAGGAATTTCTCGGATTTCCTATGCTAAATTCATTAAATGACGCTGATGAAAAAGCTGATATTTGCTTAAAGATTATTGAAATGGGTAAAGAAATGTCCAGTAGTACACAAAGTGATTTAGGTATGACCGATAGTATGAATAATGTCACTTTTTCAGATGAGCAAATAAGTGGAGTAATTAAAGCAATAAGAGAAACAAATGGAGAATATAACTTTGGTTATATTGGTAGAATTGTGCTAATATTAATCGTCATATATATTATAAGCTCATGCTTCAGTTTAATAATGGGTCTTGTTATGTCGGGTGTTTCGCAGAAAACAGTCCGTGATTTAAGAAGTGAAGTTGATATCAAACTAAACAAGCTTCCGCTGAAGTATTTTGATATGCACCCCCATGGTGATATTTTAAGTCGTGTTACAAATGATATTGATACAATTGCGGGTACTTTGCAACAAAGTCTGACACAGATTATTACTTCGGTTATCACAATTATAGGGTATATTTTAATGATGCTTACAATAAGTCCGATACTTACACTTATTGTACTTGCAGCAATGCCGCTTTACATAATAACTACAGCGATGATAGCTAAAAGGTCCCAAAAGTATTTTGCTGCACAGCAGAAAGAGCTTGGTGAGCTCAGCGGTCATGTAGAGGAGATGTACACAGGGCATACAATTGTTAAAGCCTTCGGGCACGAAAAGAATTCTATCAGCCAATTTGAAGCAATAAATGAAAGACTCAGGAGTGCAGGCTGGAAGGCTCAGTTTGTATCCGGCATAATGTTCCCACTAATGAATTTTATAAGCAATCTTGGTTATGTAGGCATTAGTATAGTTGGAGGATTACAAAAGGAATACTAGGACTTGGAGACATTCTTGCATTTATTCAGTATTCTAGGTCCTTCACTATGCCAATAGTTCAGACTGCCAATATTGCAAATGTAATCCAATCTACCATAGCATGTGCAGAGCGTGTATTTGAAGTGCTGGATGAGGAGGAGGAAATTCCTGATAGTGAAAATGCAGTGGTTCTGGAAGACCCCAAAGGAGAAGTTTCTTTTGAAAATGTGGATTTTCGTTATAAAGAGGATGAGCCTCTTATAGAAAACATGAATCTTAGTGTAGGCCGTGGTCACACTATTGCTATTGTGGGACCTACCGGTGCTGGTAAGACAACTTTAGTAAACCTACTTATGCGCTTCTATGAAATAAATAAAGGCAAGATAAGTATAGATGGCGTTGATATCAAAAGCATTTGTCGCAGTGAGCTTCGTAAAATGTTTGGTATGGTGCTTCAAGACACATGGCTATTTAATGGAACTATTAAGGACAATATAGCCTATGGAAAAGAAAATGCCTCCATGGATGAAATTATAATGGCTGCAAACGCTGCACATGCAGACCATTTTATAAGGACATTACCTGAAGGTTATGATACCATTCTAAATGAGGATGCAACCAATATTTCTCAAGGTCAGAAGCAGCTTCTAACAATTGCGCGTGCAATACTTACAAATCCTGCTATTCTTATCCTTGATGAGGCTACCAGCAGTGTTGATACCAGAACTGAAGTTTTAATACAAAAGGCAATGATTAACCTAATGAAGGGTAAAACGAGTTTTGTTATAGCGCACAGGCTCTCAACCATTCGCGATGCAAAGATGATATTGGTTATGAATAAGGGGAGTATAGTTGAAATGGGCAACCATAAGGAACTGATTGAAAAAGCCGGCTTTTATGCAGACCTTTACAACAGTCAGTTTGCTGGTGCAAACACCTAGAAAAATAATTTATATAAATGCAAAAAAAGTGTTGCGAACATGTGTTTGTTGATATATAATAGGGACATACTTGGTATATAAAATTTCCAGGAGGCTAATTATATGAAAAAGCAAATACATATACGCGTTGACGAAGTTCTTTATGAAAAGCTTAACATTTACACTAGAAAAACAAATAATTCAATGCAAGATCTTGTTCATGAATCGATTGTAGAATATCTTGCAGATAGAAATGATGATATAGACAAAAATGGAAGATTTACCTTTATTGACCTCTTCGCAGGAATTGGGGGAATGAGAATAGCCTTCGAGAGTTACGGAGGTATTTGTGTGTTTTCTTCTGAATGGGATAAATACAGCCAGAAAACATATCTAAGTAATTTTGGGGAAAAGCCTGAAGGGGATATTACAAAGATTAATGAAAAGGATATTCCCAATCATGATATTCTTGTTGCGGGTTTTCCATGTCAACCCTTTTCCATTGCAGGGGTATCAAAAAAGAACAGTTTGGGAAGACATCATGGTTTTTTAGATAAAACTCAGGGAACACTTTTCTTTGATGTTGTAAGAATAATTAATGAAAAGAGACCGAGAGCTTTCTTGCTTGAAAATGTAAAAAACCTAAAATCACATAACAAAGGTAATACTTATAGGACAATAAGGGAAAGTCTAGATAGCCTCGATTATGTGGTATATGATGATATACTTGATGGAAAATATTACGTGCCTCAGCACAGAGAAAGAATACTTATTGTTGGTTTTGATAGAAAAATATATGGAAGCAACATCAAATTCGAGTTTCCGACACCGCCTATAAAAAAACAGAGAGTTAAAGATATTATTGAAGATAGTGTAGATAATAAATATACTTTGTCAGATAAATTATGGAGCTATCTTCAGGATTATGCTGAAAAACATAAGAAAAAAGGTAATGGGTTTGGATATGGGTTAGCTGATTTAGAAGGCATAACCCGCACCTTGAGTGCAAGATACTATAAGGATGGTTCTGAAATTTTAATACCGCAGAAAAACAAAAATCCTCGCAGACTGACACCGCGAGAATGTGCACGGTTACAAGGGTTTCCTGAGTCGTTTAGAATAGTAGTTTCAGATACACAAGCATACAAACAATTTGGTAACTCAGTAGTTGTACCGCTTATTACAGCTGTGTCAAATCAGATTGTTTCAAATATTACTACTTTTGAAAAAGCTGAGGTGAAAACTCATGCAGTCTGAACTTGTATTTAAAGCTATTGAAGCATACTACCTATCCTAGTGAGTTCAGGAATAAGATATTAAGCCTAAAGGAGTTTATTACATATATTAAGGAAACAACATATTGAAAAGTTGAATATGAAGGACACTTATTATAAAGAAGATAGAAGCATTAACAGAGCTTTAAAATTATTTACAAAACTTATCCAAAAACAATTGAATAATTCCATCATTTGCTATATAATATTTGTGAGAGGAAAATTAAAAAGGCGCAAATGACGCTCGAGTGTAGCAGCACTCTAGCGCTCATGTAGGATAACCACCATCCGTACAAGTACAGCATTACGCTGCCACTTACGCCGTATGCTTATTATATTGCAATTGGACGATTTATTCAAGAGTTAGCATAAAGGGCGCATTGTGTACGGTATTTACCTGCATGATGCGTCCTTGTTTAATTTTCCTTTCCCTAAAAAAATGGGAAAGGAAAGGATGCAACTCATGAAAAGAAATATATTTAGAAAGAGATTTTCTGTTGACTGTGAAGTTGACAGGATTGAATGGCTTGCTAAGGTATTTGAAAAAAGGGAGGAGAATGTCAAGCTTAACAGGCTTATAAATAATCTTTTTGACAGGCTTACAGAGCAGCTACCAAGGAGTGGAAAGATGCAGCTTACCCAATTTACAGATGCGATGAACCAGCTTATATGTATGCAGGCAGCATATTATTATGCTAATGGTTTAGATGATGGTGCAGCTCTTACACGTACAATGTCTGATGAGAAGCTTAACGTGACTCTTAATATCACTGTGGTGTAAGGTGGATAGATGCAATTAAATAACTGAGAACGCTCAATATGTTATTTCTGCTGAGATAGTTTAAGAATTTATACTATAGTACTAGGAAGCGGGGTAAATAACCCGCTTCCGGAATAATCATGTAAAATTCTAATCTCCCTATTTAAAGGCAGAGGATTCCTGCTGGGTTTCCTAAGTGGTGAAATATGCTTTTATCTATTATCCCTTTTATGAGACAAATCTCTTTCTATGACTAAATCAAAATTTCTTCTTATATTGTTTATTACCGGAAGTTGTGCGGAATTAAATGTTAGTTTTCCAACATGAGACACCGGCAAAACTTTTATAGATGTCCCGGACAAGAATAAACCATCCATTGAAAGAAGGTCATCTATGTGTACCTTTTTTTTAATAATACTAAGGTTCAAGTCAGAGCAGACATCAAGTATATACTTTCTTGTTATGCCTTGTAGCACCACCTCATCGGGAGCGGTTATAATGCTATTTCCTCTTGCAAAAAAAACATTTGATTTACTGCCTTCGGTAATTTCATCATGCCTGTTTACTAGAAGAGCTTCAAAAAGGTTATTTTCTTTGATGAAATTATCAAGCTGCTCTTTGTATGAAAGGTTTATTTTCTTTATGTTTGGGTCAGATCTTTCTGTGCTGAAAAAATCTACTTTTACCCCTGACTCAATTTCTTTCTGAACAGGGTAATAGCTTTTACTTATGTAAACCAGACAAACTTGTTTTACATCATTGTTAGACACCATTACTTTCACATTACAGTTTTTATTACTATTGATGTTAATCAGTTTACTAATCTTAGCATCAAGATCTTCCTTTAAAATGTTCAAATGAGTTCCAAGCATTAAAAAAGACTTTTCCATTCTTTCAAAGTGATCATTAAAGAAAAGTGGTGTGCCATCTATTATACGTATAACCTCATATACAACAGCTGAACTGGCAGCAGGTGAAAAAATGCTGCTATCTTTGCTATATACCATATCATCGACCATATAAAAGTTGCCTGCTAAATCATGCATACTAATCATTTCCTTTTGCAAAAATACTCACACACATGGCATAACAAGTGCAAAAATGTAGCTATGTATGTTTCAAGAAAGTATTATATCCTATGAAAATATATTAAACAAGAGTAGTTGATTTAAAATCAGGGCAAAGTTAAGCAATGACTTTCCACGTTTCCGCTATTGCGAAAGTCATATCTCAATATGTAGGGTCTGAACTGTAACCCTCTATTACTGTATCTTGCTAATAAAATTATTTATTGCTTCACTATATTATTCAAAAGTGTTATACTATTTTTAACAAAATCATTAGATAGTACGCAATTGGCTTAACACCAAAAATCAATTTTTGAGATTAAACTGGCACTTTAGCCGCGTTTGTGTAATTATATCGGCATATATATGTGTCTTGCAGGAATAGTGCGAACGTTTCAACGCATTTAAATCCTTCAAGCAAGAATTTGTTGTTTAAGCCATAGGAAGGATTGAAAATGAAATTATCATTCAGTACTTTGGGTTGTCCGGATTGGTCATGGGAAACAATTGTAGACAATGCCGCAGTATATGGGTATGAAGGAATTGAAATACGAGGAGTAGAAGGAGAACTCTATCTTCCAAAAGTAAGTTATTTCAGCGATCTTAACCTTAAAGATACTCTGAGATACTTAAAAAACAGAGAAATTGAGGTAATATCTCTCAACAGTTCTGTTAGTTTTCATGATCCTCTTAAATATACTGAAAAGCTTGAGGAAGCACGAGACTATATAGAGCTTGCTGAGAAAATGGGAGTAAAATATATCAGGATATTTGGTGACGTAATAAGGGAGCCTGAAAAGGCCAGCGAGACACTTGATACTATAGCAAGAGGATTGGAACAGGTCTATGATATGTGCGAAGGTAAAAAATGCATACCACTTTTTGAGGTTCATGGTTCTTTTAACAATATTGAAATATTTCATGAATTATTCAAACGCTTTGCACACCCTAAGTTTTCAGTTATATGGGATATAATGCATTCACATAATGCATATGTTGATTCTGCTGTTGATTTTTTCAATTTTATAGGTAAATATGTCCGACACGTGCATATTAAAGATTGCTATTGGAGTAAAGATGATGCGTCATGGAAACTATGCGAGGTTGGCAAAGGTACAATGCCAATTAACAAGTATTGTAATCTTCTTTCTATGGCAAATTATAGTGGTTACCTGTCACTGGAGTGGGAAAAACAATGGCATCCAGAACTGTGTGAACCTGAAATTGCTTTTGTGAATTATGTTAATTATATGAAAGATATATTGTAGTATTATCCCAAAAATACATAAAAACACCCATAAAGATATTAAAAAATTTTATCTTGAATTAGAAAGTGGTCTGTGCTATAATACCACTTGTCAATAATTTTGCGGGATTGTGTAATGGTAGCACGAATGACTCTGGATCATTTCGTCTGGGTTCAAATCCTAGTCCCGCAGCCAGAAAAACTTAAATTTTAACACAAAAAGAAGCCTTTCATAATAAGGGCTTCTTTTTGTTTTGGTTTCAAGAAATTGCATGATATAATCTGCGCATCGCCATTTTCCGAGCGATTTTTGCGAGGTTATATTTCACAGTACAAAATAGAGTATAAAATGAAATATTTTCACGTTTCTAGTGAATTTTCATAATTAAATCCAAAGCTGCACTCAAGACACATAAAACTCCTTGCACCATTATGGAAATTAACCAAATACATTGGTGCTTTGCAAATAGGACATTTTGATTCGGTTCTTTTTCTAAACGCATGTAATTTCGCTCCCATAGTGATATTGTATGCAATTTTCGATAAATATTACTGTAATTTGTGAAATAAATAAAAGAAATTAACAAAAATCAAAGAGCACCTATCAAGAAATGCTTCAATGTGAATGTGTTACCCTTTACAAAAAGCTATCATGTTTGTTATTATTAACTTGAAATTTTGATTTTTTGCGAAAAGTCATGTTTAGGAGAAAACTTCAATAGTGCCAGAATAATGAGCAGAGTAAATTGACAGCAGAAAAGAGTTTTAACAGTCGTTATATTTAAAAAAAGTGTGAGAGGCGTATCTATGGTGGAAAAGTATCTTCAAATTGGAAAGATTGTAAATGCACGAGGTGTAAAGGGTGAACTTAAGGTTATTCCTTTAACTGATGATGCGTTAAGATATGAGAAGCTTGATTGGGTTTACGTGGAAAGAAACGGATACCTTGAAAAATATAATATTGACCATGTCAGATTTGCGAATCCCTTTGTTTTGTTGAAATTAAAAGGAATTGATAACATTGATGCAGCGGAGAAATTAAAAGAATCATTTATTATGATTGACCGGCAGCATGCTATACAACTACCCCAAAATTCATGGTTTATATGTGATATCATAGGCTGCAGTGTTATATTGGAGGATGGCAGTGTTTTAGGTGAAGTAACCGATGTCCTACAGACAGGCAGCAATGATGTTTATGTTGTTAAAAATGAGGTAAAAAAAGATGTGCTTATACCTGCCATTAAGTCTGTTGTTAAAGATGTAAATATAGAAAGCAAAATAATTAGAGTATCCTTACCGGAGGGGTTGATTGACGAATGAGATTTGACATATTGACAATATTTCCTGATATGTTTAATCCGGTACTTGGAGAAAGTATTATTGGAAGAGCCCAGAATAAGGGGCTTATTGAAATAAATACTATTGATATTAGGGATTTTACTTTAAATAAGCACAAGAAAGTAGACGATTACCCATATGGAGGCGGCAGCGGGCTTGTTATGATGGCACAACCGATATATGACGCATACAGGTCTATAGTCAACAATATGGAAGAAAAGCCCAGAGTTGTATATATGAGCCCTCAAGGGGAGTCGTTTAAGCAAAAAACAGCAGAAAGGCTAAAAAATTATGAGCATATTGTCATTATTTGTGGTCACTATGAAGGTGTAGATGAACGGGTGCTCGAAGAAATTGTTGATGAAGAAATTTCCATTGGAGATTTTGTAGTCACAGGTGGAGAAATACCTGCAATGCTTCTCATAGACAGCGTTTCACGGCTTATACCAGGTGTGCTTTCAAATGAAAATTCTTCTATTGAAGAATCTCATTACAAAGGTCTTCTTGAGTATCCCCAATACACAAGACCCTACGAATACAATGGAAGAACAGTTCCAGAAGTTCTTATATCCGGACATCACGCAAATATCCAAAAATGGAGGCGCCAGCAAGCGCTTATTAGAACCTTAAAAAAAAGACCTGATATGTTTGAGAAACTTGAGTTAAGTGAAGAAGACAGAAAGCTACTTGGTGAAGATTAAATTACTGTTTGAGTAGATGCACCTCATAAGAGCTCCCAAAATAATTAGTCTGATCTGTTGCACTATTATGTCATGAATGTCGAAAGAAATTGCATGATATAATTTTGACAACTCAGAAAACTGTAAAAAATAAATAATTTTATTGAGTTTATTAACTAGATTTGTTAATATATTTTGTAGAATAAAAAAATACAGCAATCGACATTTTAAAATATAGAAAAGGTACTAATAAATGGAGGAAGGACATGCTTGACGTATTTGCAGAAATTGAAAATTATAAGGAAATAACTCTTGATGGTATAAAAGCTTCTGAAGCAAATGGCAATACAGGGGTTGTAGGCATCATGGGCAACATCGCTGAAGACGTAAGCAGGATCTCAAAAACATTATTCAAGCTTGAGCAGTATTATGAGGATCTTGGTGATGAGGTGCATGAAGCTTCAGACAGTAAAAGAGAGTTAAAAGAGACCTACAGTGGGTTGTTGACATCAAAAGATGATGTTATAAAGGATTTGTATAGAAGGTTACAGGAATATGGTGCGAAAATTCAGAACCTTCTGAGTGCCCTTATTGAGTTTTCTGATATATTAAATATTATAAATGGATTTATATCTGCTTCAAAAGATGAGCACTGGATTTCCCAAATGGATATGATAAGAGGCTCTGTGGAGGCGTTAATTGCAAAAAATGGAATTATTGAAACGGGTAGCGAGAAATTTTTTGATGATCTTCTGCATGAGGCAGTTTCAGTTGTAGCCCTTGAGGACAAAGATTATCTTGAAGTTATTGGTGTGGAAAGAAAAGGTTATTTATATATGGGCAAAGTATACAGAAAAGCCAGAGTAGTGGTTAATAATTATAGAAAGGCAGAGAACGCAAATGGCTAAAATAGTGGGAATTGATCTTGGGACATCAACTTCTGAGATATCTATACTAAAGAATGGACGTCCCTTTTTAATTCCAAATACATACGATAAAAACATAACACCGTCGGTTGTATATATAAATGAAGAGGGAGATGTCAAGGTCGGAGACGATGCAATAAGCTACACTATTCTTGAACCGGAAAATACTATTATTGAAGTAAAAAGACTGATGGGGTCACAACTGCCCATTAAGCTTGGGAACAAACAGATGAAGCCTGAAGAGATCTCAGCGTGTATATTAAAATATCTCAAGCAGTGTGCTGAAGCGTATCTTGGGGAAGCGGTGGATGAGGCTGTTATAACTGTTCCTGCATACTTTACAAATGATCAGAGGGTAGCAACCACAAAAGCCGGTGAGCTTGCAGGTTTCAAAGTGGAAAGAATTATAAACGAGCCCACAGCAGCAGCTCTTGCTTATGGCATTTACCACATGAAGGATCAGAAATATATTCTTGTTTATGATTTTGGAGGAGGAACCTTGGATGTTTCCGTGCTGGAGATGTTTGAAGGAGTGCTTGAAGTAAAGGCAAGCAGCGGGAACAATCAGCTTGGAGGTAAAGAGTTTGATGAAGCTATAATCGAAATGCTGGTTAAGGATTTTGAAAAACAGAACAAAATTGACATAAAAAAAGATAAAAAAGCAATGGTACGCCTCAAAGAGGCATCTGAAAAAGCCAAGATAGAATTATCGGAAAATAAGTCAACCACTGTTAACCTTCCATTCTTAACATTAAAAGAAGATGAACCGCTTGGAATCAAAAGGAACATTACAAGGCGGCAATTTGAAAAGTTGATAGACAAATTGGTCAAATCTACCCTTGAACCCATAAATGAAGCCTTAAATGACGCAGGTCTGAAAGTTAGTGAGATTGATACAGTATTACTTGTTGGAGGAACTACAAAAATACCACTTGTAAAGGAAACACTCAAACGCAAATTCCTCAAGGAGCCTTTATATGAAGTAAATCCTGACGAAGCCGTAGCTTGTGGAGCTGCTATTCAGGCTGCTATAAAAAGTGGCGAGCTTTCAGGGGAGGAAGACATTATAATAACAGATGTCTGCCCCTATTCCCTTGGCATAGAATGCGTACAGGAAATAGGAGGAATAGAATTACCCGGTTTGTTAGATATCTTGATAGAGCGAAATACGACAGTACCTGTATCAGTTAAAAAAAATTATTACACCTTTTCTGATAACCAGACAGAAGCAAGCATTGATGTATATCAGGGAGACAATATGATAGCTGAAGAAAACAATAATATAGGAAACATTGTTATCAGCGGAATACCAAAAGCAATCAAAGGAGAAGAAAAAATAATTGTTGAGTTTTCCTATGATATAAATGGAATTCTTGATGTAAAAGCAATAATAGAAAAAACGAAGAAAGAGGCAAGCATTAGAATTGATACTAAAGAAGTGCCAATAGAAAAGGAAATTGATGTCGAAGTGGAATGGATAAATTCAAGGTATGCAAAAAAAGTAAGAGTATTAATAAAAAAGGCAGAAAAGCTCATCAATTCTAAAGGAACACTTGAATCTTTAAAAGAGGAGCTTAGAACTACACTTTATGAACTAAAATATGCTCTAGCAACAGATAATGAAGCTTTCGTCAGAAGATACGAGGATGAGCTTACAGGGTTGCTTTATGGAGTTGGAGAATGAAAGGCTGAGAAATCATAGATCTACATTTCTGGTCTTTTTTTGTCAGACATGGCATTTTGAGTTTTTAGAAATAGTTGTGTTAAGGAAAGGAATTCTTATATTAATGGAGCACAAGTTAAATATGAACAGTATAGGAGCAATTAGTTTCAATAATGCATTGCAGTGTCTAAATAGCAGAGATATAGAGGGTGCGGAGTTGTTCTTGGAACAGGCACTTTTAATTGATGGCGATAATGCATTATACTTAAAAATCAAGGGTTTATGCAAGTACATAAAGGGGCAGTTTGTAGAAGCAAAAATGTGCTGGATGAAAGTTTTGTCGCTTGATGAGGAAGATATCGATACTAAGCGGTATCTTTCAGAATTTGATTCGGAAGATTTTAAATTTTATCTTGAAAATTATAATAAATGCATCGGGCTGATGAGGGGAAATCCGGTAAAAGCGATAGGTATTCTGAAATCTTCAATTGAACAGGTGCCAAACGTTAAAGGGTATGAACTGATTGGTCTTTTGTACTACAGACTGGGTCTTAGAAAGTCTGCATTAATTTTCTGGAAAAAGGCATTAAACATGGATATATCGAATAAAACAGTGCAACGTTATATTTCAGTCTGTAAGAAATGTGTTTTTCCTTTAATAGTAGAAAAAGCAATAGTGGAGGTGCTTTTAGTTGTCGGGAAACTTAAATTATTATGAATTATTGGATGTTTCCAAGGAAGCCTCTGCAATGGAGGTAAAGAAGGCATATTTTTCTCTTGTAAGAAAATTTCCTCCTGAAAGATTTCCTGGGGAGTTTAAGAAAATCAGAGAAGCTTATGAAGCTTTATCCGATCCTGAAAGCAGGGAGCAATACGATAGAAGCTTTAGTGATGATGAAATCACGTATAATCTTAATAAAGCGCACGATTTATTTGACGAGGAAGAATATGAAGAGGCATTGTTTTATTATAAAGAAGTTTTAAAAAAAGATCCCGAATATGGCATGATACAAAATGTGATAGGTTTATGCCATATGTACTTGGAGGACTTTTCAAAGGCAGTTAATGTATTTAAAAGTTTAATACGGAATTATCCGGATAACCCAGTATTTTACCGGAATTACGGGAGCGCACTCAGGAAAAATATGGCATATAAGCAAGCAATAGAAGCTTACAACAGGGCACTTGAACTTGATAATTCGGATATTGAGTACTGGGAAGCACTTGCCTTATGTTATCTAGACAGAGATAACCATAATAAAGTAAGAGAGGTACTTTTAGAGGGAATAAAGGTGTGCGGTGGAAATATTAGTGTTTATATGAAGCTGATACATAATGATATAAGTCAGAAGAATATGGAGTATCTTAAAAAAGATATTAAAATGCTTGAAAAACTTGCTAAAGATGATACTGAAATATGTGAAAATGTTGCATGGGCTTTAACGGACATTGCTGAGGGTATAATGGAGATTATGCCCGAATATGCGGTAGAACTACTGAAAAAGGCAAAAAAACTGGATCCGAAAATTGAAGGTATCGCAGATCTGCGCAAGGATGCCACAAGGATAAAAAAGCTTAAAGGTACTTTCGATGAGATGTCCAGGGATCCCGGAATACACCCTTGGATCAAACAGATTCTAAGAGTTGTGGTTTTTGAAGCTGAGTTTGAGTGGGAGGAAAAGGAAGCCAGAGTTAACGAACAACTCTTTTTAAGAGATCCGCATAATGCGCTTTCTTCTGTAAGAAGTATTAAAGAAAAATATCCTGATCTTTTCAATGAGCATAAGAAATTTTTTAAAAAAATTCTTGATAACCCAAGTGGTATAAGTGTGAATGAGAAGAAGCTTATTGAAGACATCAGGGATTTGAGTGGAGAGTATGAGGCTTTAACAATGGAAGATATATATATCCCGCCCGTACAGGTTGTCAATACCGAAAAAATTGGTAGAAATGATCCGTGCCCCTGCGGAAGTGGAAAGAAGTATAAAAAATGCTGTCTTAATTCTTGAGTTACTATTCAGAGGCTGCAAAGCAGACCGGGGACAAAAGGATTTATGGCAAAAGGATGTAAAGGGTAAAATGAACGGGCAAAAACCGCCCGCCCTTGACATCCACCGACTAAGCAAATAACAATATTTTTTGCGATGGGAGTGAATATTCTTTAGTGTAAACGGAATAATCCACCAAGTTTTTGTCAACAATTTTACTGTAGCATAATTCGGGCAACGCTGAGGAGCGACCCAACGCTTGCTGCGGCTTGTACGATGAGCGGCGGACTTTATAGTTCGCCGTTTATCCGCTCATCGGTAAGCCCTAGGCGGATAAACCTCGGGAGTTTGAGGGCAGAGCCCTCAAGAACCACCTTACGCTACAAACCTATCTTCAAAGAATATCATAATCTGGCTGTACGCCATTGCCCAATCCCTTGTCGGCTGTGTCCGCTTTTTTGTGATTTCTTTCACCGAAAGAAAAACTACTTTTCGTATTGAATCATCGGTGGGAAATATTGACTTTGTTTTCTTAAACTTCCGTACATTCTGTGATATGCCTCCACTGCATTCGTTGTATATACTAAATGTCTGATTTGTTCGGGATAACTAAAAAACGTAGTTAGCTCCGCCCAATTTGCATCCCAGGATCGTAAAATGGAGGGATACTTCTTATCCCATTTTTCCCTAAATTCCTCTTTTGCATACTCTGCATCGTCAAGATTTACCGCACAATAAATTTTCTTTAGATCAGCGCATATTGCCTTCCTGTCCTTATACTGCACAAATTTGGTCGAATTTCGAATCTGATGAACTATACAAAGTTGCTGCTTGGTTTTCGGAAATATAGCGTTTATTGCGTCTCCAAGCCCCTTTAGGTTGTCGTGACAAGCGATAAATATGTCCTGTACTCCGCGCTTTTTGAGGTCAGAACAGATTGATGCGTAAAAACTCGCGCTCTCGTTTTCGCTGATCCAGATACCCAAAATGTCTTTCTGTCCGTTCATGTCAATACCAAGCACCGAGTATACGCATTTGTTGATAATCTGGCTGTCCTTACGGCTTTTGAATACGATCCCATCAAAGTAGATAATCGGATAAATCGACTCTAATGGTCGATTCTGCACTCATTTACTTCAGGCAGAATTTTGTCTGTTATTTTTGAAATCAACGTTTGAGAGACTTCTGCTCCATAAATCTCGCGTAGATTGTCCTCGATATCACGCTGGCTCATGCCTTTTGCATACATTGCCATAATTTTTTGCTCAATTTCATCAGTCCGGGTTTGTCTTTTTTCAAGAATTCTCGGCTCAAACTCGCCGTTCCGGTCGCGTGGTATGGCTATTTCACTTTCTCCATAATCGCTGATGATGGTCTTGTGGTTGTATCCATTGCGGGAATTGCCTGAATTATTTCCCACTACATCATGCTTTTCATACCCGAGATGCACATCCATCTCTGCTTCGAGCATTTGCTCAATGGTTCCGGCGAATAATCTTTTCAGCTTCGATTGGATATCACCCGTGCTTTGGCAGTCTTGCATCAACAGACTAACCAGTTCCTTTTCCTTGTCAGTGAGAACGTTTTTTGATTGTCTCATTTTCATAACCTCCGTCTTGTTTTGTGTGGAGATTATTTCCATTTACACGGATGATTATTCACCCTCCAAGGATAAGGGGCTTATACAATTTTTGAATTCTCTAAAGTAGGAGCTTATTATGCCGAGTCCAGCAACGGTCTGTATTGACAAATGCTAAGCTGGCTGGCTGTATCTCGGCATAACATCTATCTCGACATAAGGTTCGTTATGCCGAGCTCGGCATAACGAACCCTGTCCAGATCCTTGCTCTGTAGCCTCATATTGGTAGTCTTCCATGACGCCCGCTTTTAACATTCTCCTGACAAGCCTTATAATATTTGGGTCTTTGATTTTCGACTCTATGAACTTGATTATCCATTCATGGTCTAGTTCATTGAAGAAGGACTTAATGTCGGCATCCAACACATAATTTGTCGGCTGCTTTTCCAACATCCCATTTAGCTTCCTAATTGCCATGTGGCAACTCCGGTTCGGTCTGAATCCCATCATTTCATCATAGAAATGCGGTTCAAATACTGCTTCCAGTATCCTCTTCAGCGCATCCTGAACCAGTTTGTCTTCATAGCAGTAGATGCTTAATGGTCGGGTTTTCCCGTTGTCCTTTGGTATTTCAACCCGCCTTGCCGGTTTGGGTTTATAGGATTTAGCTTTTAGCCTCCCTACTAGCTGTTCCAAGTTTGCGTCCAGATTGTCTCCGTATGCTTCCTTAGTAACCCCATCTATCCCTACCGCTTTGGCTCCATCCATCCTCTTGTGGCATTCTTTTAGCATTTCTTTGTTAATCAGGTGCCCTATGGATGTAAATACCATGTCTGGATTTTCGCTTGATAGCTGCGATATTCTCTCCAATTTCGTTTCCATTATGTCCCCTACCTCTGTGTATAGATAATGTTTCCTCTTTGATATTGCTTTACATGGCAGGACAGTGAGGAACTGCCCTCTCTCGGCTTCCCTCCACCGACTTTCGCCGCTTTCATTGGTACTATCCGGCCATCCGTATAGTGCATGGGAACGGGCCACCAATGAGAACTCGAACAGGTTAATTAGGCGTTTTATCCCCAAAGGTATTGATATAGGTAAGGTTAGCTATGCAATCGTAAAGGAAGTAGAAGATTGGGTGAACAATTATCCTAGGAGGATATTTGGATATAAATCAGCGAATGATTTAGCAGGTTAAGAAGAAAACCCTGGGACGCTGTCCCAGCCCCTGTCCTCGCCGGAATGCAGCCGGTCTGTTATCACAGACCGGGGACAAAAGGATTTATGGCAAAAGGATGTAAAGGGTAAAATGAACGGGCAAAAACCGCCCGCCCTTGACATCCACCGACTAAGTAAATAACAATATACGATATAAGGGAATTACCATAAAATGTACGGCAGTTAAAGTTACAATTCACAAGAAAAATATTGACAATGTACAATATATTGAATAACATATTATTATAATGAAATATATCACAAATTGATAAAAAGAGAAGCGAATAGATGATTATTAATCCTTGCAATATTTAATCTATTGCTGAGGGAACGCAGCTGTTGATAAAGTTGGTTAATAGAATATAGTCACTTTAAGAAAGGGTGCATTAATCACATGATAAACTCAAATAAGGCTGATCTAACGAAAATTCGTGGTTTATACGTTCAGAGTTCCATGGAGCATCCAGCTCTTTTTGAACTGCCTTATATAAGGGGTGGAATGATTAATATGCAGTGGAGGGATTTAGACAAAGGGAATGGTCAATATGATTTTTCCCGACTTGATGAACGTTTAAAATTATTTCATGACCACTGCTTGTTTTCATCAATACAGATAAACGGGAACCGTCGTCCCTCATGGCTATTTGAAAAGATTCCATATAATCCTGCTATTTGGGAAACACAAACCAAAGATACCCAAGGTACTCTGATGTACTGGCATCCTAATTATATAAAAGCTTATTTCGACCTTCTTGATGCTCTTAGAGGTTATCTGGAAACGTCACCATATATAAATAATGTGCTTGGCATTAGATTAAACTTCAATGCTGTGGGAACAGAACAGTTAGTAATACCTGTTGAGCATGTACCTCTGACAAATTGGATAGTTCCTGAGGGGGTTAAAAGCGTTGAAGAATGGACACCACAAATAATATTGGATTACAAAGCATTGGTTCTAGAAACATATGTTGAAAAGTTTTCGCACATATTGCTGATATTTATCCGAAATAATGTAGAGGAAGAGCTACGTGCTAGATATATTAAAGATTTTGAGAATGGTAAATTTGGGTGGTTTCACACTTCAAGTGAAATGGAACCTCGTAGTAAGAGAGAAAGCGAATACAAATATCTTACATTTATGGAGTACTGCCGATCAGGTAAAGCCATAGGCTATACCCAAGCTTTTGCGAATGCTTGGGGTGTTCATGGCGTTAAAAAGGATCCGAGGTGGTGTTCACCCCAGCAATGGGCATACTGGCGGTTGCTCTCCGATCTAAATATGGGTATATCTTGCATTGTTATTAATAAAAAAGATTTGATGATTGCCACAAGAGGGTACGACTTAGATAATGATTCTGTAAATCTCGAATTGCAGAAGGAGTTTGAGGCTGCTATGAAGTTTGCCGCCCGATATGTGGGACAACATGTTGAACCGACAAAGGCACTAGGGGCTTTTGTCGCATTCCGACAGCGAGAACCGGAAAATGGCATATTACCTCATGCAGAGTTAAATGAAGACTATACTTTTCTTGCACTACGTTTGCCGGACGAAACAAAGGGTGTAACAAGAATCGGGCCGGATAGCCAGAGGTTTGGAGCTTGGGCACGGAAGGTTGAGGAAAAACAGAGTATTCGTATTGCCCTGCACCCCGAATTAGTTGAATCTATGATGGGAACGAAGACTTTGTTAAGAGTATATTACCTGAATGTAGGTACTACTGCATGGCAGGTGAGGTGGGGGGCGAAAACTGTTGATGTTACAAATACTGACAGTGGTCGTTTTGAAATTGTTGAAGTTGAAGTGATACCGTCTTCTCCGGTTAATGACCGCGAAACCGATTCGCTATTCAAGGTTGGTATGATAAAGAAAGCCAATCATGACCCGCGGCTAGCTGGAGATATTATTATGACATCAACCAGAGGTAGCAATATATTTCATATGGTGGAGGTGATAAAAAAATAAAATAATAATAATGAAGATAGATAAACAACACTTTCTGGAACTTTTGTGGATAATATCATAACATGTATAAAGTTATTTAAGATAGGGGCTGTTATGAATGAGTCTTAGCAATGAGCAAATGTTAATTCTAGATATTGCAAGGAATGTGCTAAATGATAGTTATAAAATTCCTGATATTAATAATATAGTTTGGGATAAATTGTTGAAAGAAGCACATAAGCAAAAAATGCTTAATTCCGTGTATACTTTATTCAAGGGATCATTACCGGAAAATGATTCAATTGAACTGCAAAAAAAGGCTGAGGAGCATCCTCGGTATTGTGATGCTTTATTTAACGACTTAAAAGAAATAATAAAACTCGCTGAGAAGGAAAATATTAGAGCGATGGTTGTTAAAGGTCCATTATTATCTTTTATGTTATATGGTGATATTTATTCAAGGTTCTATTATGATATTGATATTCTGGTAGGTGAATCTGATTTTTATAGATTGAGCAATATGTTAGTTGAATATGGATACCATCAACCTAGAGGAGTTGGAACAAATAAGGAGACAGATAAACCGACCTCAAAGCTTGTTCTTAAATATAATGCAAATTTTTATGAATTTCCATTATTAAAAAAATGTGATGAATTCAAATATTTTGAGCATTTAGCAATAGAGATAAAAAGAGCGACAAGTGCAATTCCTTTGAAATATATTCCGGCTTTTTTATCTAATACACAGGAAATCACAATTAATGATATTCCTATAATAACATCCGATATAGATCATTCTTTTTTACACTTATGTGCAAATACATATAATGATACAGAATCTCACAAGGGAATATATAAAAAAATGAACTTTCGCAATTATGTTGATCTGTTTGTTTTTATAAACAAATATTTAGGCGAAATCCGGTTTGATAGAATCAGAGAGTTGTCGGATGCATATGAAATTACACACAAAGTTTATTATTGTCTTAATAATATCAATGTAATATTCCCCAAAAGTATTTCTGATAATATTGTTCAAACTTTTAATCCTTCAAATATCAGTTATCTGTTTGAGGGTAATGTTGACGGAAGTTTGATTGATTTAAATTTAAACATTATAGAAAGAGTGTTTAAAAGGGAACTACGCATAAGTAATTATATGAATATATGCAGAGAGAAAAGATGGACTGAAAAAAATCCATATTACAAAAAACCACTAAACGCATGCCCAGTAAACGAGTCCAATAAAAAAATAATGAACATTAACAACTGTGAAAAGATATTTTTGGAGAAGCAGAATTACAACTTAAGTTACGGAATGGTACATGACACGCACTGCCTATATTTGCACATTGTTCTCAATAATAACTTTTTTAGCGATATGGACAATCTAAGAATATGCTTCACATTATATGGTAATAATTTTCCTGAAATTAACTCATCGTCCTATGAAGATAAGCTTTTTTTAGATAAACCAAGTAAATCTGTATTTATTACAAAGAGTAATGATAAATTATTGTATTATATAGCTACAAATAATAGACCTGATGAGTTTTACGATCTTAAAAATTATCAAGTTTTTACTTCGGTTAATAATAAAAAAGATAATGTTGTGCTTGCTGTAAATATACCATACAGAGATATTAATAAAGACGGAAATAGGTTATGTTATAATGTTTTTCTTCAAAAGTCTTTTGTTGAAGGTGAGTATCAAACATTCTATAAACGATTTAAAATGGCTCCAGAGATTGGAATGATAGAATTGGTCGATGCGTAATGTATCACCCGGAAAACACATTACGCAATTGCACTTAGAGTAGTGAGAAAGTTGTTCTGCGTGCATAAGGATATTAATCCATAACTGGCAAAGGGGTAGATGCGATGTATGTCTATTTAGAATTTGTGAGGAAATCGTTTTTTGAGAGGTATGTATACCGCGCTAATTCATTCATTTATCTAGCAGGTTCTATAATTAGACTGATGGTCATGGTAAGTGTTTGGAAGGTACTCTTGGATTCGGGGATATCACCTGAAGGTGTTACTTTTGTCGACATGATGAGCTATGTGATTATAAATATGATAGTTACAACACTTATTAGTTCCAATATGACCAGTCGTATTACCGCTAAAATAAAAACCGGCGATATCGCCATTGATTTTATACGACCAGTAAGCCTCAAATATAGCCTTATATCAGAGCAGCTTGGAATCAACCTGTTTAGGGGAATATTCAATGTTATCCCTGTATGCCTTGTTGCTCTTCTATTCTTTAACCTGAAATTTCCAAATAGTTTTTTGGATGTGGTTATGTTCACGATAAGCATTATAAACGGTATAATACTCATGTTTGCAATAAATTATATTCTAGCACTTTGCTCATTTTGGCTAAAAACGGGGAAATATAATGAGAGATATCTTCGGACCTTATTTGAACTCTTCGGGGGTACTTTTATACCGCTGTGGTTCTATCCCCAATTCCTGTACAAACTAAGCTATTATTTACCTTTTAGGCTAGTGACTTTTGACCCCATTTCGATATATTTAGGGAAACTATCATTGGAAGCTTCACTTAAGGTAATAACTACCCAATTGATTTGGATTGTCTGCTTGTATTTGCTTGAGAGATATTTGTGGTTGAAAGCACAAAATTATATCTTTATTCAGGGAGGTTGACAGCATGTATTATTTTTTGCTCTATCTTAATTTTATAAAGATCAATCTTCAGTCTATTTTTGAATATAGAAAGGCATTCTGGTACGGACAAGTCTGTATGATAACGTCATATGTCACTGACATTGCTCTGATATGGGTGCTAATCAGCAGGTTTAAGACAATAAATGGGTGGGGACCGTACGAAATAATGTTTCTGTATGCATTAAACCTCTGTGCATATTCTATCGCCGGTGTACTGTTGCGAAAGCCGACGATAGCTCTGCCTTCAATGATACAATCGGGAGAATTTGACGACATACTAATAAGACCATTAAATCCATTTTTCTATACTATAACTAGGGAGGCGGCTATGTACTTTTCGCAGCTGACAGTCAGTGCTGTTACACTAACAATATGCATAATGAAGCTTCAACTAACAATAAATCCAGCAAGTGTGGGAATGCTAATCTTGGTTATAATATCAGGAGCACTGATTCAAGGAGCCATTGATTTGTTTGCCGCCATACCGGCTTTCTGGCTGATAAAGAGTGACAGTATAAAAGACCTGTTGATTGGAGATATCAGAAGCTTTACTAGGTATCCGATATCTATTTATAACCGTTCTGTGCAAGTCTTCTTGACACTTATAGTGCCATATGCTTTCATAAGTTTCTATCCAGCACAGTTTTTTCTCAAAAAGAATGACTTTATAATGTTTCACCCGGTATTTCAGTATCTGACTCCGGCAATAGGGATAATACTTATCGTACTTGCCTATAAATTCTGGAATGCCGGTGTAAGGCATTACAACAGTACAGGTTCATAAGGAGGGTCTTATATGGCTTTTATTGAAGTTAATAACGTTATTAAGGATTTCAAAATTTACAAAAAGCAAAAGGGATTCACAGGTTCGGTTAAATCTTTGTTTTGCAGCCAATATGACATTAAACGTGCTGTGGACAACATATCGTTCAAAATAGACAAGGGCGAACTTGTCGGTTACATTGGGCCAAATGGAGCGGGAAAGTCTACAACAATAAAAATGATGTGCGGAATACTGCTTCCCACATCAGGCAACATTATGGTTAATAGCAGAATCCCATATGTAAATCGCCGAGAGAATGCAATGCGTATGGGGGTTGTATTCGGTCAACGATCACAACTATACTGGGATCTTCCAGTGTGCGAGACATTTGATTTATACAAAAAAATGTACAGAATTGATGAAAAGCGGTTCAAGCAAAATTTGAGCTTCTTCATTGAGCTTCTAGGTATGCAAGAATTCCTACAAAGACCGGTAAGACAGTTGAGCTTAGGACAAAAGATGCGTGCCAACCTCGCTGTTGCTCTGCTTCATGATCCGGATATTGTATACCTAGATGAGCCCACCATAGGCCTTGATGTCGTTGCAAAGAACAGGATAAGGCATTTTATCAAGGAGATTAACAGGGAGCGCGCAGTTACACTTGTTCTTACAACACACGATATGGATGATATTGAACAGATTTGTGATAGGTTAATAATGATAGAAAAGGGGAGTATACTCTACGATGGCTCTCTGAAGGAATTTAAGGACAAATACTGCGATGGATACATACTTACAGTGGTTTTTTCTGATGAGAGTGCAAGACCCAATGACCCTAGGTTTAAAGTAATTAAAGAAGAAGGACCAAAGAAGACCATACTTTGTAGCCGGGAGGTAATAAACATGGCTGAAGCCGTTACGCTGCTGGTACGAAGTCATAATATAGTTGATTTAAGCATTAAGGAACCTGAAATTGAAGAAGTGGTTCGAAAGCTATATGAAAAAGACAGTGAAAATTATCCATCTACAATAGCAGCTACAGGGGAGAATGATTGATAATATTACGAAATATGTGTATGCACTGTTATTAATGTGGGAGGATAGTTCATGTAAAGACAATTATCATGATATAAGTGGTTTTAATGGAAAAGATCAAATAGTATCAAAGATGAAGTGAAGCAATCAAGTATAAGTTTGACATAGAAATCAATTATAGAATTTTAGGAAAGCTGTACGGTGTTTTGGCTCTGTAAAGAGTCAAGGAGCATAGCATTTATTGGTTAGCACACCAGTGCGCTTTTGCAATGACGAACACTGTATTGAATCATAAATGGGTTTTATTGAAGGAGATAAATTTTATATTGAAAGCGGTCCTTTGGTAGGTATGGAAAGTATTATAAAGGAAATTAACAAAAAAGATGGTAGTATTTTTTGAGTTCGAGTTTATGGAAATTTTAACGCAGTTCACTAGAACTTGAGCGCTTGAGGAAAATATAAAGCAAAGGTTTAATATTATGAATGATATGTATGCTAGCATACATTATATTGGGAATGTGAAAACATCCCAATTCACATCATGTAGAGAGTGTGAATAAGGGCGAGTTTGTAGTTTGTAATCTAGCTTTAAACAAATGATGTTCTTGTGGGAGGGTAAAAATATTGGATATTATTAAATCAATTTCTGCTATCGTCGAAAATGCATGCAAACAGGAGGAAAATGTATTTGGCTATGAAATTTGGAAATATCATATTGTCTTTGTGGTGAAATATTCTTTGGAATTGGGATGCAAATTAGGAGGAGATTTGGAGGTTCTAGAACTTTCTGCCTTGCTTCACGATTATGCCAGTATTAAAGATAAAGATATGTATACCGACCATCATATTTATGGAGCAAGAGAAGCTGAATCTCTTTTATCTCAATTAAATTATTGTGATGAAAAAATTGAAAAAATAAAGAAATGTATTATATCTCATAGGGGTAGTTTAGAAAGGGAAAGAACAAACATTGAATCATTAATTCTATCAAGTGCTGATGCCATGGCTCATATTGAAAATATTTTTTCATTATTTTTTCTTGCGTATTCAAGAAAAAATCTCGAAGCAGATCGTGGAAAAGAATGGGTTATGAATAAGATTGAAAAAAGCTGGAAAAAAATGATTCCGGAAGCACAAAGGATTATGGAAAAAAAATATTTTGCAATAAAAATATTAATGTAAAGGAAGAAAACTATGAATTACAAAATGATTTCATCATTAGAAGATATTCGCAAACAACTTTTGCACATGCATTTAGAAACATCTCATATTGCATCTTCACTTTCTTCTTTGGAAATTATATATGAGCTATATAGTAATGTTTTAAATATAGATAGCATGGATGCTCAGAATCGTGATCGGTTTATTTTGAGTAAAGGCCACGCAGTATCAGCACTTTATTGCGTTTTAAAAAGCAGAGGGCTTCTCGAATACAATATTTATGATTTTGCAAAAAATGGGAGTATGCTTTTTAGCCACCCAGATCGGAGAACTTCGAAATCTATAGAAATATCAGCAGGCTCACTTGGTCATGGACTTGCAATTGCAGTTGGAATGGCGCTTGCAGCAAAATATAACCAATTAAGTTATCGGGTATTTGTATTAATGGGCGATGGAGAATGCGAAGAAGGAAGTGTATGGGAAGCGGCATCAATTGCTTCTAGGTTTAAATTGAATAATTTGATTGTATTAATTGATTCAAATGGGTTACAAGATTCTGATTACGTAAATAATATTATGCCCGTAAAATCGTTCAAAAATAAATGGGAATCATTTGATTGGGAATTAGCAGAGTGTAATAATGTTTCGAAAGAGCTTTCAAAATCTATTTTGAATAGAATGAATGATAAACCATTAGCAATAATTGTTCACACGATTAAAGGAAAAGGGATTAAGGAAATAGAGCAGCAAATTGATTCGCATCGATTTATTGTTCCCAAAGAAAAAATCCCTCAATATATAAAAGACATAGAGGAGTTGGAAACCACATGAATAAAGCTATGGCAAATAAATTGATTAGCATTGCAGAACGAAATAAAGATGTAGTTATTATCTTAGTTGATTTAGGATATAAAATATTTAGAGAATTTCGTTCTCGTTTTCCTGATAGATGTATTAATATCGGTATCGCTGAATCAAGCGCCATTGGAATTGCTGCGGGATTATCCTTATGCGGTAAAACAGTTTTTATCTATTCTATGGCATCATTTATTACAACACGCTGTTTCGAGCAAATAAAAATAGATTTATGCCATCAAAATATACCTGTCAAGATTATTGGAGGCAATTCTGGTATCACTATAGGAAGTGCTGGTGCGACTCATCAAGCAATCGAAGATATTGCCATTATAAAATCGTTGCCTAATATATGTGTTATTGCGCCAGGAGATCCCGTGGAAGTTCAATGTGCCATTGAAGCTTCAATGGCATTAACATCTGCATGTTATATACGCATCACCAAAAATGGAGAAAAGCCCGTTCATCACGCCAATGTATCTTTTCAAATTGGGTTAGCTATTCCTGTACATCATGGAAAACAAATTGCTATTATATCAACGGGAAATCTATTAAACACAGCAATAGCAATAAGAAACTTGGCCTTAGTCCATAATTTTGATATTGGTATTTATAGCATGCATACAGTGAAACCTATTGATACGGAATTAATACGCAGATTAGTCAATAAATACGAAATTATAGTTACACTAGAAGAGCATGTTAAAGGCACAGGTCTTGGTGGAGAAGTTGCCAATGTTATTTTAGAGTATAATTTGCCTTTGAAGTTATGGCAATATGGATTACCTAATCAATACCCAGAAATTGTTGGTGATCGAAACTATTTAATAAATCAATTTGGCTTAACTCCTGAAGCCATATATAAAGATATCTTGCAGAAAATTAAAAGATAATTCTTATTAGGAGGGTGATGATAATTTCACATCAAATATCATTATTCGATGACATTGTTGAAAAAAAACAGCATACTAATTTTGATAATCTCAAAATACTTTCGTTAAATTTACAAAGTTCTTCGAAGAATCGTGCCGAAAAACAAATGAGATGGCTTGTTTCTATTAATGCACAGATTCTTATTTTAACCGAAGTACGGTCTTTAGAAACGGTAAATTACATTATCAGCTTTTTAGAATATTATCAATATAACGTAGTCTATCGCATGTCAAACTCGTATGTTACCCTTATTGCTATAAAGGGTGCAAGTTATACGCTTTTACCATTAAATGAAGTTAATGTTGATGATCCCCGAGTAGCAGCAATATGTTTGCAAAGGGGAGAAAAACTTATTAACTTATTCGGATTATATGTGCCGACATGTGGTAGGGACTTAGAAAAACATGACATAAAAAAAAGATTTCAAGATAACTTCATTTCAAGCATTGAAAAATTTTGTAATGATAAGAAACAAATGCATATTTTTATCGGAGATTTTAATGTTTTAGAACCTAATCATATACCTTCTTATTACGAATTTCAAAAATGGACGTATTTTTACAACTTTTTTATATCAATAGATTGTATTGATGCTTTTCGGTATATAAGGGGCAATGTAAAAGAATATTCTTGGTCAAGAGGTGAAAACAAACAAAGATTAGATCACGCATTTGTGAGTAGAGCTATTATGTCAGAAGTTTTAGATTGTTGCTATATTAAAGATCCAGTAAATATGCATTTAAGCGATCATGCAGCTTTATTATTAGAATTAAGGGGAATCATGTGAATGAATAAAGGGAAATTTATCGTTGTTGAAAGTATTAATAGTAGCATCAGAAAATATGTTTCAAGTTTGATATACAAAGAAAATCCGCAGAACTATTTGTATATAAAAAAAAGAGAGATCGTTTGTAACGATGCTGCCATTGCTGAAATACAGAAAAAGTTATCTGAATTGATGTGGCCTCATAATGATAGTGAAATAGGTAAAAAATTACCTTTTCAATATTGGCTACATCTGCAAGTGTGCTGGTATAGTTTAAGAACAAAATTTGATGTCAACCCAATTTTATCGGAAAATATATCTGTCATCGTAGATAGTTGGTATTATTCATTTTTAGCGAAATCATTAATTGGTGGGATTAACAAAGATTATCTTATAGAAACTTTCAAACATATTTCCATGGCTGATCAAGTCGTATTAATATTAGTTAAAGATTTTGAGCAACTCTGGAAAGACAATGTAGTCGAAATAAAACCTTCTAAGTTCGGGGTGCATCAAGGATATGTAGATGAATCAAAAGAAACGTTTTTGAAATATCACATGAATTTACAAAATGAATTATTGAAAATTGCAGATGAATATCATTGGCTTATAATACCACAAAATGAATTAAAATCGAAACATTTTAATTTATAATATTATTAGATTTGGAGCTGCGAGATATGGGTATATTAGTGGGGATTGAAGGAATAGACGGCAGTGGTAAAACTTCTGTTGTAGAGCCATTAGTTGAAAAACTCAAGATTCTTAATATTCACGCAAAAGCGTTAAATAAACGAAAAGTGGATTATCCAGATAGTCGTATTGAAAAATACACCAAAGCTATTAGTGAACTTATTTGGTACAAAAGCGATGATCCCTATTACTTTGTTACAAGTCAAGGTTGGTTATATTTACATGCCATATGGTATACAATGCTCATTGAAAATGAAATATTACCAAGTTTAACACAATATGATGTGATTGTTGTAGATGGCTGGTTTTACAAAATATATTCGAAATTTTTATTAAAAGATAATTTTAATAAAAATTTATTGTATGAAGTGATTGGCTCATTAAGAAAATGCGACAAAGTGTTTATGCTTGATGTTAATCCTTCAATTTGTTGGAATCGTAGAGAAAAATTCAAATACACTGAGATGGGTGGATACGACAATAATGTAGAAGATCCCTACACCTCTTACATAAATTATCAAGGTAGTATTGGAAATATTATGCGAGAAATGGCACAAAAAGATGAGTGGTTTGTTGTTGATACAAATAAATTATCTATAAGTGATACAGTAAATATTTTATCCCAAGATATAATAAAATTAATTAAAGTGAGTGAGAATGATGAAATTTGAAAAATCATGCGGAACTGTTATTTATCGTGTCGTAGAGAAAAAACTTTTATACTTGGTTATTAAAAATGTAAGTTGTGTCCATTGGGGATATCCGAAAGGACATAGCATTCAAGAAGAAGATGAGGAAACGACAGCTATAAGAGAAGCTTATGAGGAAACAGGTTTGAATGTAGCTATAATAAAAGGTTATAAAAACACAATAACTTATTACCCGAAACTAGATATTACAAAAGAAGTCGTTTATTTTATTGCACATTCTGATGATGAAAAGGTTTATATTCAAAAAGATGAAGTGTCTGAATACAAATGGTGTCAATATAGTGTGGCATACGATTTAGTTACGTTTGATAGCGACAAGCAAGTTTTATCTGAAGTGAACGATTATATTCAAAATTTCTATTGTAATTATTTTTTAGTGGTTGTTAAGGGGAGAGCAGAATTGAAATCAGATTTTATAAATTTATTATATCGTATGCGTTATGTAAAAAGATGGAGCGGAACCACTTGTATTGATTGTGAAGATGCTGCACAACACAGTTTTAATGTAACAGTTATAACACATTTACTGTGCCATATTCTTAAATCTGTTTATCATATTAGTATTAATATAGAACATGCATTATCTTCGGCATTATATCATGATTGCACGGATACAATTTTAACTCATATTATTTCACCAGTAAAAAATGATAATGCAGAAATAAAGGATGCAATATCAAAATTGAAATATAAGGCAACTCAATATATTTCTTCTATGTTGCCAGAGGTGCTGCAAATCAGTTTAGATAATCTACTAAAAGAGGAAGATGAATTAATAAAAGAAGTGATAGAAATGGCGGATATTATTGATACATATTGTAAGTCGTCTACAGAACTAAAAAAAGGAAATTTAGAATTTCAAAATCCATATGATCAAGCAAGCTGCAAACTTAATAATGCTACAAAATCAAAACCATATATAAAGACATTCTATGATTTGTTTTTACTTGATTGTTCTAAAAATGATTTATCTTACAAGTATTTAAAGCAAGGATGGTGAGCAAATGCAAATGCAAATGCATAAGATAAGGCGCTTAGAAAAGATAATTATGAACGATAATTTTATTCGAGATGGTGTTAATCTAGATAAGATTAAAAACCATATTTTTGATATTTTAAGAGATATCCAACTCGAAGTACATAATGTTTACATAGTGGGAAGTATAACAAATCGCACTATTGTTTTTCATATAAAATCGAATAATTGTCTTGTTGTTTCTTTAAATCGCTCTATATCTGAAATAAAAAGTGACATTGGATTTTGGTTTCTATTGAAGAACAAAGAATATAACGTAAGTGACCATACAAGTATAATTACTTTAACTGATGATGAAATATATATGTTAAAAGCCCCTAATATAAAACTTGTGGTTCTCTATCATGAAATAAATTTCCCATTTCCTAGGTTTGCACTTGGTGTTGCAGATATAGCCTCCTCCCTACGAGATTTTGCTATTGGCAGCGTGAATATTTCCGACATGCAGATTGGTAAAACACTTGATGATGTTAAATCTGAGATCGAAACAGAAAGGCCGGATATTATAGGTTTTTCTGTTACATTTGGGCAAACTGACTTGTTAGAATATTTACTTAATACAATATATAAGAACGATGATTATCATCCGTTAATTGTTATTGGAGGAAGTTTAGCTTATTTTAATCGAGATTATTTATTAAAAAAAGATTGTAATATTATTATCTGTAATAGTTATGGTGAAAAGACTATGCGGGACATTGTAAATTACTGGTTAAATGGAATAGATAAAAGACAAATTCAAGGAATTTCATTTTTAAGAGAAAATAATGAAGTGGTTGATACTCCCACACCGTCAACCCTTAAGGATTGGGCTATATATGGAATGCCAGAATTAGATGTACTTCCTGATATATTAAAAAGTAAAGGTGTAATTACATTAGAAACAAGTAGAGGATGTATGAATGCTTGTTCTTTTTGCCCTAGGAAAAGTAAAGCATTTGGAAAAATATTGAGTTTAATAATTTAGAAAGAGTTATCCCCTACATTTCAAAAATATATGATCAATATGAAAATGTTCCTAGGAAATTATTTTTAGTAGACGAAGAATTTTTTGGAAATATGGACGATAATTCTACAGAAAAAAGATTAACCAGCATTAGTGAACTATTTAAAAACTATCGGTTCAAGTTTGAATCAAGCGCGCGAATTAATCAAGTGTATTCTTCGACCCATGATGAAAGCTGGCATGTTCGTCGTTTTAAACTTTTGTTATATTTAAAAAATAGCGGTTTGTGTAAATGCTTATTCGGAGTAGAATCGGGTGTTGACGGAATATTAAAACGATTTAATAAAAACACAACATCTAAAGAGAACACGTTAGCAGTAAGAGCATTAAGCACTTTAGGTTTGGAATATAGAACCACTTATATTACATATGATCCCCTAATGGACATAAATGAATTGAAGGAAACTTATATATATCAAGGACGAACTGATATTATCTTGAAAGAAAATTGCTCATCAATAGAAAACCTTTATAAAAATATAGAAGACTCAAAATATGTTAATAGCTTTTCAAAAAAAACTCCTTTTTATGCTAAAATTCCATATATGCTTGTGACCATGGAGTGTCTTTTTGATTCAAAATATACTCAAAATATTCTTGAAAGAGGAATGACTAAGCATTTTAATACTTTAATGGGTAAATATGATGCAACATTTCAAGACAAGCGTATTGGAATAATGAGTTTATATAGCCAACTGTGGATTGATAAAAACTTCGCATTAGATTATTTTTTAAAAAGCATGATGAAGGTTAAATCAGAGCATATATCAGATAATATTGAACATTTTAGATTTTTATACAAACAGGTATCTTATATAATGTTAGGAATGTTTATCGCCTTTGTGGAAGCAGATATAAAGTTACTACCTGTGTATATGAAACCTGATGACCTGCAATTTGTGGATATCCTAATAAATACTGTATGCGATTTTGAAGTTGCGGCACAAAAAATAATTCAAAATAGATTAAATAAATTGCACACAATAATTGAAGGTCAATTACCTATAATTTTTGATTGTCTTGACCCTATTGAACATCATAAATTTAATCAAGTTTATAACGCTTGGCTAAAAGAGGACTTAAAGCTTATTAATTGAAATCGGGAGTGAATATTCTTTAGTGTAAATGGAATGATCCACCAAGTTTTTGTCAACAATTTTACTGCTGCATAATTCGGGCAACACCGAGGAGCGCCCCAACGCTTGCTGCGGCTTGTATGATGAGCGGCGGACTGTATAGTTCGCCGCTCATCGGTAAGCCCTAAGTGGATAAACCTCGGGAGTTTGAGGGCAGAGCCCGGGACACCGTCCCAAACCCTGTCCTTGCCAGAAGGCAGCCGGTCTGTCAGAGCAGACCGGGGACAAAAGGATATATGAACACAGGATGTAAAGGGTAAAATGAACGGGCAAAAACCGCCCGCCCTTGACATCCACCGACTAAGCAAATAACAATATACGATATAAGGGAATTACCAGAAAATGTACGGCACTTAAAGTTACAATTCACACCAAAAAGGAATGAGCAAAAAAATATAGACAGATAAAAATCAATGTGGTACAATTATATAAAATTTAATAGTGAGACCTTTAAGATTAGTCCAGAGAGGCTGAAAAGGTAAGAGAATAATTTGAATTATATCTTGATATATATTTTTTTTGAAACAACATTAAGGTGTAATTAAGTTAAGAAAATGACTTCTTGCCGATTTGCAGGAAGTTTTTTAGTTTAGGTTTAATTGCTGATAAAACGCAACAGTAAACCAACAGATAACAAATTATTTAACTTTATCAGAGAAATGTTAGAGCAAATCTCCTGCATTTTAAGCAGCACACTTTTTAAAACATCTCTTTTATACTTTGGACTATAAGTCAACTAGATAATTACTCTAAAGGGCAGTGGTTTTCGAATATGTTTTTATAAATTTAATATAAAGAAGGTGCCTATATTGAATAAAAAAGCTGATATTATGGACAAAAGCGCAATGACAAGAGCAATAATCAGAATATCCCATGAAATAATTGAAAAAAACAAAGGTATTGATAACTTAGTACTTGTGGGAATTCAAAGAAGGGGTGTGCCTCTTGCAATGCGTATTGCTCAAAAAATCAAGGAAGAAGAGCAAAAGGATATACCAGTAGGGATTTTGGATATAACCTTCTATCGAGACGATTTAAGTATGATTGCTGCACACCCGGTAGTAAACGATACAAGACTGGATTTTACAATAACTGATACCAAAATTGTCTTAATTGATGATGTGTTGTTTACAGGAAGAACTGTAAGAGCTGCTATTGACTTAATTATGGATATGGGAAGGCCTAAAAATATACAGCTTGCGGTGCTTATTGACCGTGGACACAGGGAGCTTCCGATAAGAGCAGATTATGTGGGTAAAAATGTTCCTACGTCGAGAAATGAAAGCGTAAGTGTAAAAATGATTGAAGTTGATGGGATTGATGAGGTATCAATTATTCAACTAGAACATGAGATTTGAAATCAGAAGTTTAAAAGTAATTTTGGAATCCTTACGTCGCTAAAAGATAGCAAGACCGTGTAACGAGGATTCTACTCCTATGACCAAAGTCATGGGTTTTTAGAACTCCCTAAGAATACTAAATACGTGTAAGAACGAAATCCTAAAAACAAGGTTAGAAGATATACCAAAGAAGCTTCCATTATAGATACTTTAAGGAGATGTGCTCATGAGTGTGATGCAATCAAAGCATGTTCTTGGTTTAAAGGATATGTCAACAGATGATATTAACTTGATTCTTAAAACAGCTAAATCCATGAAACACTTGCTTGATTCGGGTAATAAAAAGGGACCCCACCTGCAAGGGAAAAGCATAATAACTTTATTTTATGAAAACAGCACAAGAACCAGATTATCCTTTGAATTGGCGTCTAAATACCTAGGAGCAAGTGCTGCAAACATATCAGTTTCAGGAAGCAGTGTAGCCAAAGGGGAAACTTTATTAGATACTGGCAGGACTATTAATATGATGGGTGCTGATGTGATTATTATGAGACACTCAATGTCAGGAGCACCACATTTTTTGTCAAAAAATATAAATGCCTCAGTAATAAATGCAGGTGACGGGATGAATGAACATCCAACGCAAGGTCTGCTTGATATGTATACTATTCTTGAAGAAAAAGGAAGAATACAAGGACTTAAGGTTGCAATATTAGGAGATATTTATCATAGCAGAGTAGCTAGAAGTAACATATGGGGATTAACAAAGATGGGCGCAAAAGTAACTGTTGCAGCACCTGAAACCCTGATGCCACCAGAAATAGAGAAAATGGGTGTAGAGACTTTTAACACTATTGAGAAAGCCCTTATTGATGCAGATGTGATAATTAATTTGAGGATTCAGGCTGAAAGGCAGGGTAAATGTCTTTTTCCAACAATAAGGGAATATGCCAGGTTTTTTGGACTAGATGATAAAAGGCTTGGATTGGCTAAAAAAGATGCATTGATCATGCACCCGGGACCTGTTAATAGAGGTGTTGAGATGACGAGCAGTGTTATTGATTGCGAACGTTCATTTATCAATGAACAGGTAAAAAATGGTGTTGCTGTGAGAATGGCGATTTTGTTCTTGCTCACAAGGAGGGAATTAGCATGAAGCTTCTAATTAAGAATGGTCACGTTATAGATATAAAAACTGCTTTGAATGAGATAACCGACATACTTATTGAGAATGACAGAATAATTGAGATAGGAAAAGGTTTGGATGCTGGCAGCACCGGTGATGTTATTGATGCTGAGGGGAAATATGTTATACCTGGGATGATAGACTGCCATTGCCATTTAAGGGATCCGGGTTATGAATATAAAGAAGATATAGAATCCGGAACAAAAAGCGCAGCAGTAGGAGGGTTTACTTCCGTTGCTTGTATGCCCAATACAAACCCTGTGATAGATAACCAGGCAGTGGTAAGTTTTGTAAAAAATAAGGCAAAACAGATTGGTGTTGTAAATGTTTACCCCATAGGTGCAATTACAAAAGGTCAGCAAGGAAAAGAGCTTTCTGATATAGGCGAGCTTAAGTCTGCCGGTGCTGTAGGTCTGTCGGACGACGGAAGTCCTGTGGAAAATCCACTGGTAATGTTAAGGGCTCTTAAATACTCCTCCATGTTTGATATTACAGTGATTTCTCATTGTGAGGATAAGTTTCTTGCAGACGATGGTGTTATGAATGAAGGATACTATTCAACAATTATGGGGTTAAAAGGAATACCTTCCGTTTCTGAGGCAGTAATGGTTTCCCGGGATATTTTACTTTCAGAATATACAAATGCTCCTATTCATATCGCTCATGTAAGTACTGAATTATCAGTAGATCTTATTAGGAAAGCAAAGAAACGAGGTGTAAAAGTTACAGCTGAGACATGCCCTCATTACTTTTCTTTAACTGAAAGTGCATGTGAAAATTTCAATACACTGGCAAAAGTAAACCCGCCTCTTCGGAGTGAAAAGGATGTTAATGCTGTAATTGAAGGATTAAAGGACGGAACTATTGATATAATAGCAACTGATCATGCACCTCACCATGAAGATGAAAAAAATGTAGAGTTTAACATAGCTGCAAATGGCTTTGTCGGGTTTGAAACAGCATTACCTCTGTCCATAACATATCTTATGAAAGAAGGACATCTTACAATGGAGCAGCTTGTGCAAAAAATATGCATAAATCCTGCCAAATTGCTGGGACTTAACAAAGGCACCATCGAGGTGGGTAAGACAGCAGACATTACTATAGTAGACATAAATGACGAATATACAGTGGATATATCCCGTTTTAAATCTAAAAGCCAAAACTCTCCATATAACGGATATAAATTGTTTGGGCGTGCGGTATATACAATAGTAGGAGGTAAGCCTGTAGTCCGTGATAAGAAGTTAGTAATTTAATGACGATAATCTTTAGAACATGAAAAATACGTATATATAAAACTTTAATATGTTTTTAAAATCGTGAGGATTGAAATTTAGGCAAGTGGTTGAGCAAGTTTTTCTTGTTATCTAGGAAAGTATACTTTCTTAAATAATGGGGATTGCAAAGGTGAAATGGTGTAGAAAAAATATGCACTTATTGAGCAAAGTAAAGATGTAAGAGTTTGAAATTGTGAAGACCTAAAGAATAGGATGGTGCTAAGGATGTTTGTAGACAAGCTTATAGAAAAAATTAAAGAGAAAAAAAACCCTACAGTTGCAGGTTTGGACCCTAAACTTGAATATGTACCGGAATTTGTAATGAAAAAATTCCTGCAAAAGTCTGAGCCAGTATTAAAAGCTGCATCTGAAGCAATATACGAGTTTAATACAGTGATAATTGACTCTATATACGATCTTGTGCCTGCTGTAAAGCTTCAACTTGCTTATTACGAAATGTATGGGCATTATGGTATGGAATGTTTTATGAATACTATAAGGTACGCAAAAGAAAAAGGACTTATAGTTATAGCAGACGGTAAGAGAAATGATATAGGAAGTACTGTAGAGGCTTATTCATCAGCTTATTTGGGGGAAGTAAGTGTGGATAAAATAAAATCACCTGTTTTTGATGCTGATGCACTTACTGTTAATCCTTATCTTGGTTTTGATGGAATTAAGCCTTTTCTTGATGATTGTAAGAATTATGGCAAGGGTATTTTTATACTTGTGAAAACCTCCAACAAGTCATCTAATCAGTTACAGGATATAAAAACGCAAGACGGAAAGCTTATTTATGAACTGGTAGCAGAATATGTGAAGGAATGGGGAAGTAGTATTACAGGAAAATATGGCTACAGCAGCATTGGTGCGGTAGTTGGAGCTACCTATCCTAAGGAGGCACAAGCTCTTAGAAAGATTATGAATAACTCTTATTTTCTTGTGCCCGGCTATGGTGCACAGGGAGGTACTGCTAAAGATGCAGCTGCAAATTTTAACAGTGATGGTCTGGGTGCAATAGTTAATGCTTCCCGCAGCATTATGTGTGCCTATAAATCAGAAAAGTGGAAAAATCTATATGATGAGCATTCCTTTGCGAGTGCAGCACGCGCAGAAGTTATTGATATGAGAGACAAGCTACGAGATGCTTTGAATTAGAAACTCAATACATAAAAATATGAATTGGGATGCTATATGAAGTCTAAACCCAAAAGAAATCAGCTAACACATATTGGCAAATTACATGAGATTGTTTTTTAACATATATAGCTGAGATAAAAAAAGAAAACTTTATGAGGTGAACAGTAATGAAAGCAGTTTTGGCGCTTGAAGACGGAACACTATTCTATGGAACCAGTATAGGCATATCAGGAGAAGTAACAGGTGAGATTGTTTTTAATACAGGAATGATGGGATATCAAGAGGTTCTGACCGATCCTTCAAATTATGGGCTTATTGTAACCATGACCTATCCATTGATAGGAAATTATGGGATAAAGCATGAAGGTTCTAAATCAGACAGACCATATGTCCGAGGATTAGTAGTACGTGAGCTGTGTAAAACGCCAAGCAGCTGGGCTTGTGACATGACTTTGGATGATTATCTCAAAAAGCACAATATTATAGGAATTGAAGGAATAGACACAAGGGCATTAACTCGAATCATTAGAGACAAAGGTGCAATGAATGGAATGATTTCTACCCATCCTGATTTTAAAGTGAATGATAAAATCGAAACAATTAAAGCATTTAATTTAACTAAGCCTGCAAGTAATGTGGCTGTAAAAGATGTGGTTCATTATAAAGGTGAAGGTTTAAAAGTTGCAGTTATTGATTATGGCATAAAGCAAAATATCCTTCGGGCTCTACAAAATCGTGAATGTGATGTGTATTTATTTCCTGCGTTTTCATTAGCTGAGGAAATTCTTGCAGTAAACCCTGATGGTATAGTGCTGTCCAATGGTCCCGGTGATCCTAAGGATTACACTGAATGCATAGAAGCAATTAAAAAGCTTGTAGCGAAAAAACCTGTTTTTGGCATATGTCTTGGACATCTTTTAATAGCACTTGCCAATGGTGCCGATACTGAAAAGTTAAAGTTTGGGCACAGAGGCTGCAATTACCCTGTTAAAGATATCAAAAGTGATTCTATTTATATAACATCTCAGAATCATGGATATGGAGTAATAGAAAACTCTCTTGATACAAAAAGGATTGAGGTAACTCACAGAAATATGAACGATGGAGCAATTGAAGGGTTAAAATACACTGATATGCCGGTGTTTACAGTACAATTTTATCCAGAGGTCTCTCCAAATCCTAAAGATACTGAGTACTTATTTGATGATTTTCTTGAGCTGATGGCGAAAAGTAAAGGTAAAGTGATGTGATGTTGTGGAAACTTATTTAAAATTTTTTGCTTGAAATTTTGATTTCAAAATATCCGGATATTTCATGGTAGAAAAAGTGTTAGTTGTGAAAATCCCTTAGTGTGTGTTATATAGAGGAGGATATAAATGCCAAAAAGACTTGATGTAAAAAAGGTGCTTGTAATAGGGTCAGGACCTATAATAATCGGGCAGGCAGCGGAGTTTGATTATGCGGGGACACAAGCCTGCAGAGCTTTAAAGGATGAAAATATTGAAGTTGTTCTTATAAATAGCAACCCGGCTACTATAATGACTGACACTAATATGGCAGATAATGTATATATTGAACCGCTTACATTAGAAATGGTCAAAAAGGTTATTGAAAAAGAAAAACCTGACAGTATACTTCCTACCCTTGGGGGGCAGACAGGGCTTAATTTGGCAATGGAACTATCCGAATCAGGTTATCTTGCACAAGCAGGAGTAAAACTTTTGGGAACTAGACCCGAAGCAATTAAAATGGCAGAAGACCGGCAAGAATTTAAGGATACAATGGAGCGTATTGCTGAACCTTGTATTGAAAGCAAGGTTGTCGGTTCAATCGAAGAAGCACTGGCTTTTGTTGCCAAGATTAGTTATCCTGTTATTATAAGACCTGCATATACTCTTGGGGGAACTGGTGGCGGAATAGCCTATAATGAAAACGAGCTTCATGAAATTGCATCAAATGGGCTTAGATTAAGCAGAGTTCATCAAATTCTTGTTGAAAAATGTATTTCAGGATGGAAGGAAATTGAGTTTGAAGTAATGCGTGACGCAAAAGGCAACGCTATTACTGTTTGTAGCATGGAAAACATTGATCCTGTAGGTGTTCATACGGGAGACAGTATTGTAGTAGCACCTGCACAAACGCTTACTGACAGTGAATATCAGATGCTTCGTTCGTCTTCGCTCAAAATAATATCTGCCTTGGGAATTGAAGGTGGCTGTAATGTGCAATTTGCATTACACCCAATAAAAAGCGAATATGCTGTGATTGAGGTTAACCCAAGGGTAAGCCGTTCTTCAGCATTAGCGTCAAAGGCGACTGGCTATCCTATTGCCAAGGTTGCAACAAAAATTGCAATAGGTTATAGTCTGGATGAAATTAAAAACGATGTTACCGGAAAAACCTATGCATGCTTTGAGCCTACCATTGATTATGTTGTCGTTAAAGTACCTAAATGGCCTTTTGATAAATTTGTTTATGCAAATAAAAAGCTGGGGACACAAATGAAAGCAACCGGAGAGGTAATGGCTATAGGCAACTCCTTTGAAGCTGCACTGATGAAGGCAATAAGGTCACTGGAACAAGGAATTTATTCATTGGAGCAACCCCGCTATAAAAAATTCGAAACCGAAAAGCTGTTAGCCAAAATAAAGGAAGCTGATGACGAAAGAGTATTTTTGATAGCAGAATCTTTGAGAAGAAATGTTTCGGTAGATGAAATTAACCGTATAACAACCATCGACAAATTCTTCCTAGCCAAAATAAAGAACATTGTTTCAACAGAGGAATACTTAAAAACACTTGGGGTTAATGATCTTAATGGGGAGTTATTAAGAAAAATTAAAAAAATAGGGTTTACAGATAAGTCAATTGCTGAATTTGTAGGATGTAAACCCGAGAAAATCAAAAGTTTAAGAGAAAAATTTGGAATCAATGCATCTTTTAAGATGGTGGATACTTGCGCGGCTGAATTTGAAGCAATATCTCCTTATTATTATTCTACTTATGATGAGGAATGTGAGGTAGAAAGATCGAACAAGAAAAAGGTACTGGTTATAGGTTCAGGACCGATCAGAATAGGTCAGGGTATAGAGTTTGATTATTGTTCTGTGCATTCTGTATGGGCACTTGCTGAGGAAGGCTATGAGACAATTATCGCAAATAACAATCCTGAAACTGTAAGCACAGATTTTGATACATCGGATAAGCTTTATTTTGAGCCTCTTACACCGGAAGATGTTGAAAATATAGTTAAGACTGAAAATGTGGACGGAGCCATAATTCAATTTGGAGGACAGACAGCTATCAAACTTACAGAAGCTTTGGACAAGATGGGAGTCAGGATTTTTGGCACCCAACCTGAACATATTGATATGGCTGAAGACAGAGAAAAGTTTGATGAAATGCTTGAAAGGCTTAATATATTAAGACCCTGTGGTAAAACTGTGTTCACTTTGGAGGAAGCTTTGGCTGCGACCAATGAACTTAAATATCCTGTACTCGTACGTCCTTCTTATGTATTAGGCGGTCAGGGTATGGAGATTGCTTATGAAGATAAAGACATTGTTGAGTTTATGGAAATAATTAACCGGGTTAAGCAGGAGCATCCGATTCTTATTGATAAATATATGATGGGTAAGGAAATTGAAGTTGACGCTATAAGTGATGGTGAAGATATACTCATTCCTGGAATAATGGAACATTTAGAAAGAGCAGGTGTGCATTCGGGTGACAGTATTTCAGTATACCCCGCACAGACATTGAGCAAAAAAAATATTGACACAATTATTGAGTATACCCAAAAGATTTCGCGTGAGCTTAAAGTTAAAGGACTTGTAAATATCCAGTATGTTTTGTATGACAATAATATTTATGTAATTGAAGTAAATCCAAGATCAAGCCGCACAATTCCTTATATAAGCAAGGTTACAGGTGTGCCCATGGTAAATATAGCTACGAAAATTTCTATGGGTAAAAAACTGCGGGAGTTTGGGTACGGTACAGGACTTTATAAGTATTCAGGTTATGTGGCTGTTAAAGTTCCGGTGTTTTCCTTTGAAAAGCTACAGGATGTGGAAATAAGCTTAGGGCCTGAAATGAAATCAACAGGCGAGGTTCTGGGTATATCCCAAACCTTATCCGAAGCAATGCATAAAGGAATAATGGCGTCTGGGATAAAACTTCCTCTTGATGGAGGTATTTTAATGACTGTACGAGACACAGACAAGCCTGAATTAATTGACCTTGCAGAAGCATTTGAAAAGCTTGGATTTGAACTTTTTGCAACCGGAAAGACTGCTCACCTTTTGAATTTGCATGGAATAGCAACCAATGCGGTTAAAAAAATTGGAGAAGGTTCGCCAAATATTCTTGACCTTATTGAGTCGGGCAAGATTAAGCTTATAATTAATACTCCGACCAAAGGAAGAAAACCTGAACGTGACGGTTTTAAAATCAGGAGAAAATCAGTGGAAAGGTCAATACCCTGTTTCACCTCACTAGATACTGTAAAAGCTGTGATTGAAAGCATTAAGATGGTAAAAGCGGGAAAGGATCTTGAGGTTATAAACCTTAATACAATAGATTACTCTTAAAAAAAGTATGTTAAACTAGATGTGCATAGAATATATACTGCAAAAATAAGAGCTTTTGCCTTATGTACTTAAATTTAAGCTCAATAAGAACTATTTGCTTATAAGTTTTGGATATAAATTTAAAAAAGGAGATTGCAATGGCAGCCATATTAAAAGAAGAGATAACGAATATAGAAAAGCTTAATGAAGATATATTTAAGATGACAATAAGTTCAGATTATATATCGGAATTTGCACTCCCCGGTCAGTTTGTTAATATAAAATGCTGTGATGGTATAAATGCCATTCTAAGAAGACCTATTAGCATAGCCTGTGTTGACAGGAGTAAAAAAACCTTTGATATAGTGTTTCAAGTAAAAGGCATTGGAACCCAATACCTAGCACAAAAAGAAGCTAGGAATGGTGTAGATATTATAGGACCACTGGGGACAACCTTTGATATTTCTGAGGAACATGAAAAGGTCGCTGTTGTTGGTGGTGGAATTGGAACTTTTCCTCTTTATTTTCTACTAAATGAGCTTAAAAAAAGCAATTATAACAGCGTGGTAAATGCATATTTGGGGTTTAGAAACAAGAACGCAGTAGTACTGACTGATAAATTTTCTAAGGTCTGCGATAATTCCATAATATGTACCGATGATGGAAGCTGTGGCTATAAGGGCTTGGTAACCGATTTGCTTTTAAAGGATTTATCTAATATGAAATATGATATTATTTATGCATGTGGACCAACTCCTATGCTAAAGGCTGTTGCTATGATTGCAAAAAGCTTTGGAATTAAGTGTCAGGTATCTCTGGAGCAGAGAATGGGATGCGGTATTGGTGCCTGTCTTGTTTGTTCATGCAAGACAAAGTTTAAAGAAAATGATGGGTGGACTTATTCACGTGTATGCAAAGATGGTCCGGTTTTTTGGAGCAGTGATGTGATCTTTGAATAAATAAAGTATTTCGAAAAGCAAGGGAGTGGTTCTCTTGCTTCCAAAATGAGATAAAACTTATGGAAACATAATAATTCTATACAATATGAACTTTGAATTCACCGCAAGCCGAGTTTATTATGAGCCTATTTGTAGGAATTCAGGATGTTCCGTTTAGTGAAAGTATAGTTTAAGTAAGGAGACAGGTATGTATAAAATTGATACAGGAGTTGAAATTGGCGGACTCAAGCTTAAAAATCCTGTTATTGCAGCATCAGGGACATTTGGGTTTGGAAAAGAATATGCTGAGTTTATTGATCTTAACAAAATAGGCGGTGTATCAGTAAAAGGTTTAACATTAGAGTCACGCAAAGGAAATCCTCCTCCCCGTATAGCTGAAACACCTGCAGGTATATTAAATAGTGTAGGGCTTCAAAACCCCGGGGTTTTTGTGTTCATAAAAGAGTATATTCCTTTTCTTAGAGGGTTTGATACCAAGATTATCGCCAATGTTGCAGGAAACACTGTTTCGGATTACTTAAAAATGGTGGAAATATTAAGTGATGCTGATATTGATGCAATTGAACTTAATGTATCCTGTCCGAATGTTAAAAAAGGATGTGCCGCCTTTGGAAGCAGCAGGGAAGGAGTAGCTGAAATTACCGGTAGTGTACGTAAGTTATCAGAGAAACCACTTATTGTCAAGCTTACTCCTAATGTTTCAAATATTGCTGAAATTGCAAAAGCTGCAGAAGATGCGGGAGCTGATGCTGTATCACTAATAAACACAATTTTGGGAATGGCTATAGATATTCACAGTAAAAGACCCATCCTAGCAAATAATTTTGGAGGATTGTCAGGTCCTGCTGTAAAACCTGTAGCTCTTAGAATGGTTTATGAAGTTTCTCAAAGGGTCAATATTCCGGTGATAGGCATGGGAGGCATTACAACCGGAGAGGATGCTGTAGAGTTCCTTTTAGCTGGCGCGCATGCTGTTATGGTGGGAACCGCAAACTTTATAAATCCAGCTGCTTGTCTTGATATATTGGACGGAATAGTTAATTATATGGAAAGATATAAATTAGGGCGAATTAACGAAGTTGTAGGTAAGCTAGTACTTAATTAAAACTATAACGATATCTTTAATCCGCTATTTCTGAATAGTTATACTACATTATATCATTTGTTACAATCAAAAAAACGGATTGAATAGTGATAAATAAGATATGACATAATTACATGCTGATGATATCACATTTAAATTGACTGGAGGAATATTTATGCAAAGCTTCAATGAAAGATTAGTCTTGATGATGTTTGAAACAAAAGCACTCAGAGTGTGCCCTGAAAACAAGCCGTTCTGGTATACTTCAGGTACAATTGGACCTTACTATATCAATACTCATTATTTATACGGCAGCGAGAAAAAAGCAAATGAGCTTCTTGGTGTTATTGACAGGGAAAAGGAAAATAAACTTAGCTGCCCCGCCATTTTATTGCAGAAAACTCTTGAAAACTATTATGAAGATCCGGTTTATAAAGAGCTTATAGATAATATGTGTCTTTTAATAAAAGAGAGAGTTACTTTGGGCAGCATAGATTATATATCTGGTGGAGAAAGAAGAGACTGGTTTTTTTCTTTTGTTATTTCTCACCTGTTAAAGAAACCACACTTGACAATATATAAAGACCGTGAAACAGTACTTACGGACAGTCAGGGAGCAAGATCTGGAATAAATATTAACGGTTCCAATGTGCTACATATTGCAGATCTTATAACTCTTGCATCCAGCTATGAAAGAGCCTGGGTCCCTGCTATCGAAAAAATAGGCGGCAGTATAAAGCAGAGTCTTGTAGTAGTTGACAGAAATCAAGGTGGGTGCGAACTTCTGGAGAAAATGGGTATTGTGTCTTCGTATATGATTGAAATAAATATCGATTTGTTTAATAAGGCGCTATTCTTAGGACTTATAAATAATAATCAGTATATGCTTCTTTCTGAATACGTTGAAAATCCTCATCATTCAATGAAAATGTTTTTAAGAGAGCACCCGGAATTTATTGAAGATTCTTTAAATGCTGACAAAAAAACAAAAGAACGAGCCAAGTTATGCATTTCGAAGGGATTTTACGAGTAGTTTAGAAGTGTTTGAGAAGCACTTTCATTAATTTTTGTACCTTGAGCACAGCGAAAGGAGTGAAGCTTAGATTGAAAATAGATCAAAAGAAAGTTGTGACAACGTTTTTCTCAGGACTATTCAGCATATTCATATTTGCTACAATTACTTTATTTACTTTAACCATGCCAATTATTAATTCTAAAAAATGGTGGTTTGTATTTATAATAATGATTTTTATTATACCAGCAGTAATGCTCTCATTGGCAAAGCATTATATCCCATGGATTGACATGCACATCACGGAAAAAATATCAATTCCAATTATTTTTATATCTGCATTTCTACCTAGAATAATTTGGATAAACCTTGTAAATGTGGTGCCTCGTCATGATTTTGAATTATATCATAATTTAGCCGGGCTGCTAATAAACAGTACTATAGAAGGTAATAATTATATATCTTTATTTCCTCATGTAATTGGCTATCCGAGCGTTTTATCAGTGTTCTACAGACTCTTTGGTACAAAAATAATTGTCGCACAATTATTAAATGTTTTTTTGGGGTGCGGCATTGCCTTTTTAATATATCTTATTGGTAAAAAGCTCTTGAATGAAACATGTGGATTCATTGCCTCATTATTTTGGGCTCTATGGCCATCTCAAATCCAATACACTTCATTAGTTGCGACAGAAGAGCTATTCACATTTCTTAATCTTTTATGTATGCTCTTCCTTTTTCGCGTAGTGGAATACAAGGGAAACCATACTGTAAGTGCTATACTATTTGGATTATTAGGAATTCTAGTTTCTTTTGCAAACGCAATACGTCCTTACGGTATACTAATACTGGTTGCAATAGCAATTTATTATTTCATTTTTATAAAAGAAAGCTGTTGTTTTAAAAAAAATGGCGCAATAAAGATTATATGTTATACCATTTTATTATCATCATATTATCTTACTTCCCAAGTCATCAATTACTCTGTCATAAACTCCCTAAAACAAGATATAGCTCAGACACCTGTTGGATTCAATCTATATGTAGGCTCAAATATTGAGCAAGGGGGAGTATGGAATGAAGATGATTCCAACATTCTGATAGAATTAATGACAAACACAGAAAATACGCCGCAAGATATACATAATATACTCATTGAAAAAGCGATTGACAGGTTTAAGTCTCAATCTGTTCAGAATATTTTTCTGCTTTGTGAGAAACACAAAACAATGTGGGTACAAGATGACGATATCCTCTGGTACACATGGATAGCCTTGAATGAAAATAAGCCATCACGTCTTGATTTCGTCCATAATTACCAAAAATTAAGGATTATCAATAACTTATATTACCATGTAATGTTAAATTTATGTGCTATAGGCAGTATTTTTTATATTATTCGTTACAGATCGGATAAAAATTTCAAGGACAAAAATAATTCTCATATTATATTTTTGTTTGTCTTTATATCTGCCATGATTGCAGTACATATGATCGTGGAAGTAGCCGGAAGATATCATTACCCTGCCATTTCGATTTTTGCAATCTTAGCTGGATATTGCTTGGCAAACTACGATGTTAAGGGGACAGTGTAGCGGAGTGAACTATAATTCATAAAAAGGCTACGTTAGATTTGGATGATTCGTAGGAATAGAATATCGATGATCTTTCAAGCCTTTCACCTCTTTCCCTTGTTGACAGCAATCGAAAATGTGTGCTATCCAATGGAGTTAAACAGCATACCACTTGCAAAAGCCAAAGCGAGGACGAAGGAACTGTTGGAATCAGTGGGTATTTATGTAGAAAAGCACCGTCGATATCCTGCTAACCTCTCCGGTGGTGAACAGCAACGGGTTGCAATTGCGCGCGCACTTTCGACCGGAGCAAGGATTCTGCTGGCAGATGAGCCTACTGGAAACACGGTTAAAACTGGATATCAAAATAGCAAATCCATTAAATTGGTTTATGGAGGTGGATGAAATTGAGTAGTATAGCAAGAGATTTATATACTATACGCAAGATGGGCATTAAGGCTCTAACAGAAAAGCTTGGTCCTGTGGGTATGGTTGAATTTATACGACAATTTGACTCCGGTTACGGCGATTATACTAAAGAACGCCATGAATGGCTTGATAACATAGACATTAAGACAATCGTGAAACAAGTTGAGGCGAAAAGGGACAGATAATACCTAACTTGCAAAGTCGCAATCAAAAAAGCTTTAAATAGTTTGGTTCAAGTTATGCCTCAGGACTGTTGCTAACAAAGGATTCTGAGAACAGCAAAAAAACCTTGTAATCCGGTGATTGCAGGGCTTGTTTGTTGCCCAACGACCCACCCCTCTAGAACAAAACATCATTTTTCATCCCTGACATATTTAAAACCTGATAAGCATATTTTTTCTTATCGGCAGCTCCGTTTATCCAAAACACATTCCCATTCAGGTTTTCCGGGTTGTTGCTACCTGATGCGGCTGCAATAGTGTCATTTACACATACCCATTATAATTTCTTTCAAAAAGATGCAGCTTGAAACTAAAATAATAATTTTCCTTTTTAAATATATGCTATAATGGTAATAGCTTGTATAATTATCTTGTGTATAAATTTAAAAAAGGGGTGCTTAAGCGATGAAGAATATTCCTTTGATTGAAGTAAGAAAGATTGATGATCTTAAACAGATGCTTGACACAAGTACAGAATTATATTCAAATAATACTGCATTTCTGGTTAAGAAAAAAGGCTCTGACAAATATGAGCCGGTAACCTACAAACAATATAAGAAAGATGTAGATGCTCTTGGTACTGCTTTTATTTCTCTAGGACTTAAAGATCAAAGAATTGCTGTCATTGGGGAAGCTAGATACGAATGGGTAGTTACCTATCTAGCTACATTAAACGGTACTGGCATTGCAGTACCCATTGACAAGGAGCTGCCGGGCAATGAAATTGAAAGTCTTCTTGAAAGATCAGAAGCTAGTGCAGTTGTATTTTCTGCGGCTAAAAAAGAAGTTATTGAAAAAGTTGTTTCACATAATAAAACGGTTAAATATTATATTGACATGGATATAGAAGAAGACGGTGAGAATTTTCTATCATTTAAAAAGATTTTGGATAAAGGATATAAACTGCTTGAAAATGGCGATAGAAGCTTCCTAGATGCAAAAATTGACAATGAAGCAATGAGCATCCTTCTTTTTACATCTGCTACCACCGACAAATCAAAAGCTGTAATGCTTTCTCATAAAAATATTAGTGAAAACCTTATGGCAATGTGTAAAATGATTGACATAAAAACTACCGACACTTTTTTGTCAGTACTTCCAATTCACCATACATACGAATGCACCTGCGGCTTTCTCTGCCCGATTTACAGAGGCTCTGCAGTAGCTTTTTGCGAGGGATTGCGTCATATAGCCAAAAATCTTAAGGAGTCCCAAGCTTCGATTATGCTTGGCGTTCCACTTATCTATGAAGCTATGTATAAACGTGTCTGGGATCAGGTAGCAAAGAGTGGTCAGGATAAAAAGCTTAAAACAGCAATTAAAATAAATAATTTTCTGAAGAATTTTGGAGTCGACCTTAGCAAAAAGCTATTTAAAAAAATACATGATAATCTTGGCGGAAATATGAGAATGTTTATTAGCGGTGCAGCCGGAATCGATCCCTCTGTATCAAGCGGTTTCAGAGATTTAGGAATGCTTTTGATTCAAGGGTATGGGCTTACCGAATGCTCGCCGATTGTTGCACTTAACAGGGATGTCGATTACAAAGATGATGCTACCGGTCTGCCTCTTCAAGGACTTATGGTAGAGATTAATGAACCAAATGAAGAAGGTGTAGGAGAAGTCAAGGTAAAAGGTCCAAGTGTTATGCTTGGGTATTACAAAGATGATGAAGCAAATGCAAAAGTTTTTAAGGATGGATGGTTTTTTACCGGAGATCTGGGATATATTGATGCGGATGGATTCCTTCATTTAACAGGAAGGAAAAAGAATGTAATAGTGACCAAAAACGGAAAAAATATTTATCCTGAAGAAATTGAAACCCTTCTCAACAGAAGCAATTATATTTTGGAGTGTATGGTATATGGAAAGACTAAGGACAACGATGATGAAATAAATGTAACAGCTTCTATTTTCCCTGATTATGAAAAAATAAAAGAGGAATTTGGTGAAATTTCAAAGGATGAGCTAAAAAAGCTTCTCCAAAATGAAATAAAAGCTGTAAATAAGAGCCTTGTAACCTATAAATACGTAAAAGATTTTAGTATAAGAGAGGAAGAATTTGCAAAAACAACAACAAGGAAAATTAAGCGGTATATGGAAGAGATTTAGGATGGCTTAATAAGCATAAATTCATGGGAATTGAAGAATGATCTTTTGAAAACGGGAGAATAGACAATATGATTGTGAAAGAAGTAATATACGCAAATGATTTTAGTAAAGAAGCTAATGACTTTGTTTTAGAAGGAAAGGGCAGGTATTATATTAAAGATGAGAGACTCTTTTTGGATGACTCGGAGGCTCAGTCAGGATTAACTTTTTGGTTGAATAAAGAGTTTAAAGATAATATACTTATTACTTATAAAGCAATGGTTGTTGAACCAAAGCTTGCTGGAAACCTAAATTTCTTTTTCATGGCAAGAACAAAGGATGGAAGGTTCGTATTGGAGGATCAGCATGACGGAAAATATGCTCAATATCATGAGCGCTGTAATTTGTATATTTTAACTTTTACCGCGAACCAAGGAAACGAGGCTCTGTCAGGATGGTCGAGGCTAAGAAAGGATCCTGGTTTTAATCTTTTGAGTGAAGATCGGTCTATGAAAACTGAAATAAATAAGGAGTATTTATTTGAGATATATAAGATGGGACAGAATATAGAAATTAAGATTAACGGTGAGTCAGTTCACAGGTACACTGATAATGAACCATACATGGTTGGGGCTGTAGGCTTCAGAACATGGAAAACACGTCAGTGTGTAAAGGATTTCAAAGTATATTCAGTTGCCGAACAATAAAATCTGTTTTGACATCTGCAATTACAATAGAAGATTTATTTTGATAATCAAGGAGATATTATGAACAGGGACATTTATGATTTATCCCAAAAACCATTGAAGCTGCTATCTACTCGTGTATGGAGAACTTATACCGGTGGTCGATTAATTGATGAGTTACAGCGAAAAGAAATTGCAAAGGACACTTTTTTCCCTGAAGATTGGGTTGCATCACTCGTAATTGCAAACAATCCCGGTCGCGAGCATATTACAGAAGGACTCAGTGAATTTGAAGATGGCGGTAAAAAGTTTATCCTCAAGGATGTTCTTAGTAAGGCACCAATAGCTTTTTTGGGAGAGAATCATGTTAGAAAGTATGGAAGCAATACAGGAGTACTAGTTAAAATGCTTGATTCTGCCGAGAGACTGGCTATTCAGGTGCATCCGGACAATGAAACCGCAATAAAGCTATTTAATTCACCTTATGGAAAGACTGAAGCATGGTATATTATTGGTGGCAGGGAGATAAATAGCGAACGACCATATGTGCTTTTTGGGTTTAAACCGGGCATAACTAGAGAAAAGTGGAAAAGAGTCTTTGACGAACAAAATATAGATGAAATGCTGGATTGCTTGCATAAGTTCTATGTAAACCCAGGTGATACATTTCTCATAGAGGGTGGATTACCCCATGCTATAGGACCAGGGTGCTTTATGGTTGAGATACAGGAACCTACTGACTACACAATCAGAACTGAGAGGATAACACCAAGAGGATATAAGGTTCCAGATATGTCAGTTCATCAGGGAGCTGGTTTTGATAAAATATTTGACTGTTTTCACTATGATGGATTAACTCGAAAGGAAGTAGAAGCAAGATGGTTGATTAAGCCAGAAATTGCTATAGCTACAGAGAATGAAAAAATATATAATCTGATTTCCAAAAAACACACGGATAAGTTTTCTATGGATCTCATTGAAATAGGTGGCGAAATTACACTAGATAAGCAAGATACTTTTTCAGTGCTTGTTAACTTGTCTGGAGACGGACTAATAAAGTATAATGGCGGAGAAACGTACATTAACCAAGGTGAACAGTTTTTCCTTCCTTACAATATGGGCACAATAAATATATTAAACAAAGGAAAAGGATTGCTAAAAATAATTAGATGTTTTGCACCAGAAGCAAAGGATTAATGTGGATTTACAGAGGATTTTACAGTTTTTTTAATTTATCGCCCATTAATCCTTCTGGAAGTTATGTAGATTTTATGCTTATATTTTTGTAAATGGGGTGCTCAATATGAAAGAGGGTAAGTATTACGGTGCTCATCTCCATATGCATAGCTGTTTTGAAGGTACAGCAAGTATGGAAGGGCATATGTATGAAGCGCAGCGCATTGGGGTTGATGTTATTTGGTTTACGGATCATGATAGCCGCATGGGCATAAGAATAAATTCAATTAGAGAATTTGATTTTGAAAAAGAAACTCTTTTAATTAAAGAAAATCCAGAGAAACCAGGAGTTTTCCATGGATGGATTAGCAATGAAACAGGGGAGCAAGCTAAGGGGAATATTTCATTAACAAGGGAATTTTCATACACTGGCATGCAATGCATGAAAATATGCGCTGAATCATCTGAAGAGAGTTCAAAATGGCAAAGGAAAGCTGTGTATTTTACTTCTAATGGGAAAAGACACCAATGGTCATTGTTATCAATAGTAAGGCTTAAAATCGCATGCTTAATAAAAGGTTTATGTAAAGACACAAGAATTATTTTCAAAGTAAAACTATCTCAACGCCCGCCCGATCACCAGTTTGCAGCAATTAAATATGTTATCGGTGAGTCAGAAGGTTTAGAAGATAAAAACTCAAAGGTCATTCCTCTAAAAACGGTTGAGGGCAGTTGGTGTGAGCTTACATTCAATCTAACCAAAGATGCTGAAAACTCACCTGAAATAGGCGGACTGGATAATGTATTTGATTCTATAGAAATAATTGTTGAAACTAGGAACGGGAAATCAATTACATGTTTTTTTGATGACTTTCAAATTCAGAATGAACTTCTTTATGAGGATGTAAGAGTCAGACAAAAAGCACTTGCAGAAAGGCTTGGGGCAAAATATGGTGTACTGCCTATAGTTGCAACTGAAATTTCAAATGCTGGAATGCATAAAAATTGCTTTTCTACCAATGTTCCTATTATCAATTATATGAAACGCAATTATTCTGTTACACATGATGAAGCTATACAGTGGGTTTTGCAGCATAACGGAACTTTTTCATATAATCATCCTTTTGTAAAATGGAATAGACTTTCATTAACGGATGAAGAAAAGGAATCAATTGTAAAAGACCTTGTAGAAGAGTTTACACTCAAAAAGTGTGATGGAGCGAGTATGATTGAGATTGGTTTTCCTGTAGGCAGATATGGCTTCTCGTTGGAAAATCACCTGGAGCTTTGGGATGGTTTAAGCGCTAATGGTATTTTTATCACAGGTCATGGTGTTAGTGATAACCATGCAAATGATACAAATTGGTATGATGGCAATAATTTTGTCGCATGGATTTACTCTGATGAATTAAATGAAGAGAGTCTAATCAAATCAATGAAAAGCGGAAACGTGTATACTGGTGACCCAGTTCAGTTTAAAGGAGAGCTAATTTTTGAGACTAAAGAAGGTTATTGCATGGGGCAGGTTGTTAAAATTAGCAAGCCGAAATACAAAATATCATTGAAAATCAATAAAATGAAGCCAGGATGGACTATAAATTGGATTGTTAATGGAGAAAATAATAGATCAATACTGGTAGATGAAGATATTCTTGAAGATAGCATTAAAATTGAGCCCAAGAATAATGTTAATTTTGTCAGAGTTGAAGTATACAATGAAAGTAATCGATGTATACTCTTAACAAATCCAATATATTTTGTAACTGATGACAATATACCAGATGAGAGAAGAGTAACGCATGGTACATTATTGGCGGCAGAGCGATAACATATTCTAAACCCGGGAGGCCCATAATCGTATATTATGTTTTTATAGTAGAAGGTTTTTGCAAACATTATTTAATAAAAAAGAAATTCAAGTGGAGAAGGTGATAAATATGAATTCAATAGCTATAGGGTGTGACGATGCAGCTGTTAATTTTAAGGAAGAAATAATTGAATACATAGCACTTAAGGGATATCAATGTGATGATTTTGGGGTTAGTAAAGATGAGCATACGGTTTATCCTGATATTGCATTGGCAGTAGCAAAGGCAATTCAGTCAGGAAGATATGAACGTGGAATCTTAATTTGTGGTACGGGGATTGGAATGTCTATTGTAGCAAATAAAGTTGGTGGTGTCAGAGCTGCTTTATGTCATGATGTATACTCGGCAGAGCGGGCAAGAAAGAGCAACAACGCCCAGATTATTACTATGGGTGCAAGAGTAATTGGTATAGAACTGGCAAAAAAGATAATTGATGCCTGGCTACAATCAGAGTTTGAGGGAGGACGCAGTCTTCCAAAGGTCGAAAGAATTTTAAATATTGATAATGAGTACCGGAAATAACCCATGTAATGATTAATACAAAAAAAGAATATAATTGAACTTCACAAATAATATATAGTTTCCGACCTTCGCTGGGTTAGTTGATATAGCAATAGTGTATTAGGGAGATATGATGGAAAGAAAAATGAGCAGTTTGATTAAGCAGGAGGAACTTGAGCGACAAATTGCATTTATTCAGCAGATAAAAGAACTTAATGCAGGAAAATTAAAAAAGTACAAGCTTGCAACTTATGGTTGTCAGATGAATGAAAATGACTCTGAGCGTCTTGCGGGCTTTCTTACTGAAATGGGATATGTTGAAACTAGGGAATCTAAAGAAGCAGACCTGATAATTTTCAATACATGTTGTGTCAGAGAAAATGCAGAGCTAAAGGTGTTCGGACATCTTGGTGCGCTTAAGCGCTATAAGCAAAGTAATTCTGACCTTATTATTGCTGTATGCGGCTGTATGATGCAGCAGGAGCATATTGTTGAGCGAATAAAGAAAACATATAGACATGTGGATGTGGTTTTTGGAACCCATAACTTGCATAAGTTTCCCGAACTTTTATTTGGCGCAATTGATAGTGGTCATAGAGTAATAGAGGTATTGGATGAAGAGGGAATAATAGCGGAAGGTCTTCCTATACACAGATTAAACGATATAAAAGCATGGGTTACAGTAATGTATGGTTGTAATAATTTCTGTTCTTACTGTATTGTTCCTTATGTACGAGGTAGGGAAAGAAGTAGAAGGCTTGAAGATATAATCAGCGAAGTAAATGAGCTTGGAAACCAGGGCTTTAAGGAAATAACACTCCTTGGTCAGAATGTAAATTCCTATAGAGGTGGAGATGATGAAAATCATGATTTTGCCGAAATTTTATACAAGCTTGAAGATGTTAATGGTATAGAAAGAATAAGGTTTATGACATCTCATCCTAAAGATTTATCGGACAGGCTTATTGAAGCAATAAGAGATTGCAGTAAAGTATGTGAACACCTTCATCTTCCAATACAATCCGGAAGTTCCGATGTTCTTCATAAAATGAACCGGAAGTATAATAAGGAAAAATATCTTAAATTAATAGAAAAAATAAAAAGCAGTGTACCTGGTATATCCTTGACAACAGATATTATTGTTGGTTTTCCCGGAGAGACTGAAGAGGATTTTTTGCATACACTGGATGTTATAGAAAAGGTTAGGTTTGATACAGCATATACTTTTATTTATTCTAAAAGAACTGGAACTCCGGCTGCAAAATCTGCAGATCAGGTTCCAGAAGATATTAAAAAGCTACGTTTTGAAAGACTTCTTAATCTTCAAAATTCCATAAGTAAGGAAATTAATGAAGAGCTTTTAGGAAAAAATGTTGAAGTTCTGGTGGAAGGTTTAAGTAAGAATAGCCAGGAAGCCTATACAGGCAGAACCAGAACAAATAAAATTGTAAATTTTAAAGGTAAAAGAAATAGCGACCCGATAGGTAAATTAGTTAAGGTACAAATAAATAAAATTCAGACATGGTCTTTGGAAGGAGAAATAGTATAGTTGAAGTATTTGACAAAGCAAAAGAATTAGGAGAATGCATATACAATAACAGGGGAAGATACATGTTCAGAAAGTACATGTAAAAGCTGCAAGTCGGGTTGTGGTGGGATACATTAGATTTAAATAAAAAAATGAGGTTTGTGAGGTTAAATAATGGCTGGTTTTACTCCAATGATGGTTCAATATATGGAAATAAAGAAACAGTATGAAGATTGCATACTGTTTTTCCGCTTGGGTGATTTCTATGAAATGTTCTTTAGTGACGCAGAAGTTGCTTCTAGGGAGCTTGAGTTAACACTTACCGGAAGAGATTGCGGGATGGAAGAAAGAGCTCCTATGTGTGGTGTTCCGTATCATGCGGCTGATGCTTATTTATCAAAGCTTATTAATAAAGGATATAAAGTTGCAATCTGTGAACAGATTGAAGATCCGGCACAAGCTACAGGAATAGTAAAAAGAGATGTAATCAGGGTAATTACACCTGGCACTGTAACAGATAATTCAATGCTTGATGACAAAAAGAACAATTATCTTATGTGTTTATATAATTATAAAATTTATTTTGGTCTTGCTGCAGTAGATCTGTCAACTGGAGAGTTTTATACAACAAGAATAAGCTGGGGGAATACTATTAATAAAGTAATGGATGAAATAGCAAAATTCTCGCCTTCTGAATTAGTTGTAAACAGTGATTTTTATAATGATACTAGGACTATAAAACTATTACGTGAGAAATTTGATTTATACATAACTCCCTTTGAAAATGACTATTATAATGAGCAAAATGCCCGTGAACTTATTTTAGATCAATTCGGTGAAATTGATTTATTAAAAAGAGAAATGGATATTTCGATAAATGCCAGTGGAGCACTGTTAGAATATCTAAAACAGACACAGAAAATTAATATGCAGCATATTAAAAAGATCATAGATTATAAAATTGATGAATATATGGTTCTTGATGTGTCTACCAGAAGGAATCTTGAAATAACTGAAACTATGCGCACAAGGTCAAAGAAAGGTTCACTTTTGTGGGTTCTTGACAGGACGATGACTTCCATGGGTGCTAGGATGCTGCGAAAATGGATTGAGCAACCACTTATAAAAACACATGATATAAACTCAAGGCTTCAAGCGGTAAACGATATTAAGGAAAAATTTATGGTTCGGATGGAAATCCGAGAGTTACTAAAAAGAGTGTATGATATTGAAAGACTTGTAAGTAGGATAGTGTTTGGTAATGTAAACTGCAGGGATCTTGTGTCATTAAAGTGTTCTTTAAGGCAGATGCCATCAATTAAAGAGTGCTTGAAAAACTGCAGTACCGATATGTTGACACAGCTAAACAGTATAATTGATCCAATGGAAGATATTTCTGAACTGATTGACAAATCTATTATTGATGAACCTCCGATTGCAGTAAAAGAAGGCGGAATAATAAAGATAGGGTATAATGAAGAGGTAGACAAGCTCAGAGAGGCAACAATAAACGGTAAGCAATGGGTGGCGGATTTGGAAAGCTCTGAGCGAGAAAAAACGGGTATTAAGAACTTAAAAGCAGGTTTCAATAGAGTATTTGGTTATTATCTTGAAGTAACAAAGTCCTATTACAATTTGGTTCCTGAAAATTATATAAGGAAGCAGACACTGACCAACTCTGAGAGATATGTGACCGAAGAATTAAAAGAAATGGAAAGTAAAATCCTTGGAGCTGAAGAAAAGGTCGTAGAGTTGGAATATAAATTATTTACACAGATAAGAAGCACAATTGCTGAAAATGTAATTAGGATAAAGGAGACAGCAGAGGCTGTAGCCCAGGTGGATGTTATTTGTTCTCTAGCAGAGGTTGCCGATAGGGAGTCCTATTGTATGCCAGATGTGAATGATGATGATATCATATGCATAAAGGATGGAAGACATCCGGTAGTAGAAAAAACGATGGAATCCGGAGATTTTGTACCTAATGATACTATTTTAGACATGGATGAAAACCGTTTAGCAGTAATAACAGGACCAAACATGGCAGGAAAGTCTACGTATATGCGGCAAATAGCCTTAATTGTTCTCATGGCACAAATAGGTAGCTTTGTGCCAGCTCAAAGTGCTCAAGTAGGCATAGTTGATAAAATATTTACTAGGGTTGGGGCGTCTGATGATCTTGCTTCAGGGCAGAGTACCTTTATGGTTGAAATGTCTGAGGTAGCCAACATTTTAAAAAATGCAACTAACCGTAGTCTTCTTATTTTAGATGAAGTTGGAAGAGGTACAAGCACCTTTGATGGACTTAGTATTGCTTGGTCGGTAATCGAATATGTTAGCAGCAAAGAAAAGGTAGGAAGCAGGACACTATTTGCAACTCATTATCATGAACTAACTGAGCTTGAAGGTAAGATTACAGGAATCAAAAATTTCTGTATTTCGGTTGAGGAAAAGGGTGAAGACATAACATTTTTAAGAAAGATTATAAGGGGAGGCGCTGACGGAAGTTATGGAATTCATGTGGCAAAGCTTGCAGGTGTTCCCGAAACTGTTATTGATAGGGCAAGGGAACTACTTCTTGAGCTTGAGGAGTCGAATATAAATAGAAAACAATACCGGAACAAAAAGACTAGAATGCCTCTTGAGGGTCAGCTTGATCTTATATCATATAAAAGTATTTCAAAGAGCCATGATGAAGTAATCAACGATGTTAAGAATCTCGACATTTCAAAGCTTACACCTCTTGATGCTCTTAATGTGCTGTATAAGCTCCAGCAAAAGTTGAGAAAGGAGTAAACATGGGAAAAATAATTTTACTTGACGAAAATACATCAAATAAGATAGCTGCAGGAGAAGTAATTGAGAATCCGGCGTCAGTTGTTAAAGAACTTGTTGAAAACTCAATGGATGCTTATGCCAATTCTATTCAGATTGAAATAAAAAACGGAGGCAAGACTTTTATTAAGATAATTGACAATGGTTTGGGTTTTGAAGATGATGATGTGGAATTGGCGTTTGAGCGTCATGCCACAAGTAAGATCAGAAAACCTGATGATATAGAGAATATTTTGACATTTGGTTTTAGGGGTGAAGCCCTTGCCAGTATTGCAGCAGTTTCAAATATTGAGGTTATAACAAGAACTAAAAATTCTGAATATGGAAAATTAATAAAGATACAAGGTGGACAAGTTAATGATGTAAGGACAACAGGCTGTCAGATCGGCACTACCTTTATTGTGAGAGATCTTTTTTATAATACACCAGCAAGGTTCAAATTTTTAAAGAAGGATAGGACTGAATCAGGATATGTATCCGATATAATAGGTAGGATAGCGTTAGGTAATCCGCATATTTCCCTTAAACTCACTGTAGATGGTAAAACTGTTTTACATACCCCGGGAAATAATGACTTGCAAAGTACTGTTTTCAGCATTTATGGAAAGGAAGCAGCCAATGCATCTTTAAAATTAGAATACGAGAATGATATGCTAAAAATTTCAGGATTAATTGGAAAAAGTGAAATTTCGCGTGCTAATCGAAGTCAGCAATCTGTTTACATAAATCACAGGTATATAAAAAGTAAAGTTATAACTGCTGCTATTGATGAAGCATGCAAATCTTACGTTATGAAAAATCGGTATGCTTTTGCTGTTTTATATATAGATATAAATCCAACTTTAGTTGATGTAAATGTTCACCCTACAAAGATGGAAGTTCGTTTTTCAAATGAAGGTGAAATATTTAAATCTGTTTATGCTGCAATAACCAATACTTTGCATAGCAAAAATCTAGCTCCCAAAATAAAAGTAAGTACCGATGAAACTAAGATTGAACACAAGATCTCTCCTGATGATTACAAAGAAAACATATCAGAAGATAAGAAATACTCAGTACTTGAAATACCCGTGATTAATTATCGACAACCGCAAATATTTGATACTGTCCAAAATACAAAAAGTGTTAATAAATCATCTATCACACAGCTTGGTTATACTGAAGGAAAGAATATTTCAGTCCGAAAAGATTTTGTAAAATACGAAACTAAGAAACCTCAAGATGAAGAAGATGCTGTTATAAAAAATACTCTTGATAGTGCCTCACAAGAGTATTTAAATGAAAGTGGCACACAGAAATATTTTTCAGATGATCAGGAAGATGATTTAATATCAAATGCAAGGATAATTGGACAATTATTTTCAACATATATTCTGCTGGAAAATCGTTCTGAGTTAGTTTTGGTTGACCAACATGCAGCACATGAAAGAATTATGTACGAAAAACTTAGAGAAAAGTATCATAATAGAGAACCTCTTTCGCAGATGCTTATTGATTCAGAAATTATAGAGGTGACATATCAGGAGCAAAAGTTTTTGGAAGATGAAAAAGAAGTTCTTAAAGATATAGGTTTTACCTATGAGGATTTTGGCAATAATTCTATCATATTAAGATCAGTACCTTACATTATGGAAAATGAGCAGGTAAAGCAAAAGTTTCTTGCGGTTCTAGACTACTTGATGAGTTCCTTTGATTCAAAAAGTAGCATAATTCCTGATGAAAAGCTTTTTTCTATTAGCTGCAAGATTGCAGTTAAGGCAAATAAGAAACTAGATAACAAAGAAATTGATAATATGCTAAGTGAGCTTAAGATGATGAAAAATCCATTTAATTGTCCGCATGGTCGACCTACTATAGTTAAAATTAGTAAATATGAGGTTGAAAAAATGTTTAAAAGAAAATTGTGATAAACTTTCATCTACTTTTTGAAAGATATAATGACATAATATTCCACTTATTGCTATTTAAAATAGCTATCAAAAGGAGTCAACGCTTTGAAAAATGCACTTGTAGTTCTAGGTCCTACAGCTTCAGGGAAAACTGCAATATCTGTGAAGCTTGCAAAGGAAGTTAATGGCGAAATAATATCGGCTGATTCAATGCAAATTTATAAGTATATGGATATTGGGACAGCAAAGCCAGATGAATCAGAAAAAGATGGTATTCCGCATTATATGATGGATGAAATTGAACCTGACGAGGAATTCAGCGTTGCGCGATTTAAAGAAATGGCAACAGGTTACATTAAAGATATTCTCGCACGTGGCAAGGTGCCGATAATCGTTGGTGGTACGGGTTTATATATAAATTCACTTGTATATAATGTAAATTTTTCCGAAACTATATGTGATTGGAAGCTGAGGGAGCAGCTTCAAAGGGAAGCTAAGGAAAAAGGCAATAAATATCTTCATGATGAGCTGAGGAAAGTTGATGCTATAGCTGCAGAAAGTATACATTATAATAATGTTAAAAGAGTGATAAGAGCATTGGAGGTTTTTAAACATACTAATAAACCAATATCATACCATCAGAAAATTTCACGCATGGAGCCTTCAGAGTATTACTTTTATATGATAGGCTTGAATATGGATAGAGAGAAGCTTTACAACAGAATAAACTTACGAGTAGATCAGATGATAGAAAACGGTCTTGTATCAGAAGTGAAAAAACTTTTGGATATAGGATATGATAGAAATCTGGTTTCAATGCAGGGACTTGGATATAAAGAGATTATATCCTTCCTAAAAGGTGAATGCACTTTAGAAGAGGCTATTACAATCATTAAACGTGATACTCGAAGATATGCCAAAAGGCAGCTCACCTGGTTTAGAAGAATAGAAGATATATATTGGGTTTCTGTAGATAAATATGAAGACTCTCAGGAAATACTAGAAAATATTAAAACTGTGTTGCAAAATACCAATTTTTTCTGTAAAATATGAATAAGGTCGGAAGGGATAACTCCCATCTACTATTTCAACTTAGTATTAAATAGAGATGGTAGAAAAGAGAGATTGAGGAGGATTTTTTGTGAATAAAACTAACATTAATTTGCAGGATGTTTTTTTAAACCAAGTAAGGAAAGAGTATATTCCGGTAACTGTATATCTAACAAATGGTTTTCAGCTAAAAGGAATTGTTAAAGGTTTTGATAATTTTACAGTCATTTTAGAAAGTGACGGAAAGCAACAGCTTATTTACAAGCATGCAATATCAACAGTAAGTCCAATAAAAGCCATAAACCTGATATTTAATAATGAAACCAGACCTGACGCATAAAAAAGGTGGCTTTTTTACGACAGTATAAAAATTTATAATATCTAAAAAAAACGGCATAGTCGTATTAAACGGTTATGCCGTTTTTTTAGATTCTGGGTGATTAGGTTATATGTTGTTTATAGTTTACGAAATACACCTATTACTTTTCCGATAATTGAAAGATTATCTTTAACTATTATTGGAGTCAAAAATCGGTTTTCAGGCTGCAGCCGTACATAATCCTTTTCTTTATAGAATGTTTTAACAGTTGCCTCATCACCTAATAATGCAACTATAATGTCTCCGTTAATTGCAGTATTTTGTTGCCTTATAAGAATAAAGTCTCCATCTAAAATTCCAGCTTCAATCATGCTTTCACCTTTTACACGAAGCATAAATACTGTTGAGTTTTGCACAAACTCAACGGGAAGTGGAAAAGTATCCTCAATATTCTCAAATGCAAGTATAGGCTCTCCTGCAGTGACCTTGCCGATTATTGGTACATCAACAAGTTCTTTTTTTGAATAATAGTCGGGAGTCTGGTTGTATTCCTTGCCAACTATTTTTAAAGCTCTGGGCTTACTTGGGTCCTTTTTAATAAATCCTTGTTTTTCGAGTCTTCTAAGATAACAGTGTACTGTAGATGTAGACTTAAATCCTACAGCTTTACAAATCTCCCTAACTGATGGAGGATACCCTTTGCTAGTAACGTGATTATCGAGGAATTCCAATATTTCGAGTTCTTTTTCTTTTAAATCACTTAATTTATTTACCAATTTGTTCACCTCATCATTAAGTATTAATAGGGAAGGTATTTAGGTAATATCAAAAGGTTTAAGGTTATCTTTACCAACCCCTCTATAGCATTATAACATAAAATTATTAAAAATCAAACTTACGTTCGAAATTTTTTAAAAACCTATTGACAGGGAACAAACGTTCCGATATAATTTACTCAAGAACAAACGTTTGATTAAGTTTTGCTTAATATTATAAAATTTATGTAGGAGGAAGGTGCACTTTTGTGAGAATCAGAATAAAAAACAAGTCAAGATTTATTGTTTCTATTATGGTTATAGTGGTTTGGCTTAGTGCAGCTGTTTTTGCAGCATCAGTTCATGGATATAAAGAACAAATGTTTAATTATATAGTAATACAGCAAGGGGATACCTTATGGGATATCTCACTAAAATACAAGGATGACAATCAGGAAGTAAGAAAATATATATACGATTTGAAAAGAATAAACAATCTTACAGATTCAACTTTATTCCTAGGAGATGTACTGAAGATTCCGGTTCGGTAACTAATACTTAAAGTGTTGATTTCTATCATTATGAAAGCATCCAGCACGAGCTTTGCTTTTATCTTTGATTAATCGAGTAGTAGCCGTAGATGCACACTGCGAGTGGTCTATATACTCGACCTAATTGATATAAGCCCTTATACGCATAAGTCTTATTTAACCATGTAGGCACAATATGGTGAACAAGCACACCGATGCATTGACGATGACCCTTGATACGATCCTTTTTAAAATTACAATAGGTAATCAAAAGTATAGGAAGTAATTAAGTTATTATATGATGGTTTATTTATGCATGCTATTATTTATGTGTAATCATTGATGTATAAAAAAAGAAATATATGAAAAGACAATGCTAATTAAGGAGACACGCAACCGGCATGGATGAAATACAAGAAAAAAGGTATTTAAGGGAGCAGCTTTTGGATCTTTTGGGTATCCCGAAAGAAAAATGTTCGCTTGAATCCGAACTAAAAGGATCTGTTTTACATGATGATATAGTTATTGAAAAGTGGGTATGGACGAGTGAGCCCGGGTCAAAGGTCACTTCTTTATTATATATGCCCAAAGTTCGGAATAGCAAGATTCCTGCAGTGGTAGTTGCAAATGGGCATGGAGGATCAAAAAATTCGCTGTATAATCATTATACAGGGCAGCTATATGCAAAAGTGGGGATTGCATGTCTTCTCTATGACACTATAGGAGAAGAGGAAAGGCATGTAAAAGGTGAAAAGGGGACACGTGCCCATGATGAAGAAGAAGTCTTAAGGTGTGCAGCTGAAAATGGCAGAATTGTGATGGGTAAAATGGTATTTGACACAATGAGGGCGATCGATTTTTTATTTTCGCATCACGATATAGATTCTGAAAATGTAGGAGTGACAGGAAACTCTTTAGGAGGTACTATAGCCTCATGGATGCTGGCACTTGATACAAGGATCAAAATGGCAATTGTTTCCGGATGGGCAATTAGCATGTATGGTGTTGCACAAAGTAAAGCGTGTACAAGGATTCCAGGCATGCTTATGGATAAGCTATGCAGCTTGCATGAGCATTTGTCTCTTTCTGTGCCCCATTGCGCAGTTTTAATAATGAACGGGGAAAAAGATTATATAATAGACAAAAAAGGGGATGGCAGATGCTGGGATGAAACCCGCCTTAACGTTACAACCCTTAGGGAAGTTTACAAAAACAGTGGAATACCTGCAAAATGCCAGTTATGGTTTGATGGAGAGGGAGGTCACCGAGCTTATCATAACCATAAGAAAGCATTATTATGGATTAATAAATATCTTGGCACGCCTACGTATACACATGAGCAAATCAAGAAGCTTCCGGAAATCACGCTGGGTAGATGGTGTGAAAAACACGGACTAAAATGGGAGGACAGCTTTGCCCATCTATACTGGAATGAGCAAAACCACAAAGGAGGAGTATATTTGGATCTTGACATTGTTCCTATAAGTGCCGACAGACTTAAATGCTTAAGGTATGAAGAGCTTGGCGACCCCTTATATACAATTGAAGGTTGGTTGGAAGCAATAAAGAAAAGAGTATAAAAAAATAACAAAGCATGTACGGTTAGTTTGTCTTATATTGAAAGTTTGATAGGTATGCTAATTTATGAGGTGTAATAAATGTTTATTGTATAATAAAAAATGAATAAGGAAAACCAAATTAAAATGAATAAAACTTATGAACCAAAAAACCTAATGTCTCCGAAAGGTGCGCAGACTGATTCCTCAATTGCATTGATATTTGCATAATGGAGACGGTATTGATCCCGATTCATCAAGCGATGTATACATATTCAATACTATGATCGCAGGACAAGACAACTGTATTGCCATAAAGTCAGGAAAAGATGCAGAAGGAAGAAGAATTGGTTTACCGTCAGAAAACATAAGAATTACTAACTGTTGTTTTACAAGCGGTGGCGGGATTGCAATCGGAAGTGAGATGTCGGGCGGTGTAAAAAATGTTTATGTTAGGGATTGTGTTTTTAAAAACGCAAAGATTATGGCAACTATAAAAGCGTTAAGGGGTCGCGGAAGTATAGCAGAAAACATAAGATTTGAAGATATAAAATTTGTAAATACCGACAATAATCCTGCATTTAAGCCAACTAAATGGAGCAGGGGGGTAATAAATATCGATCATTATTATTCTGTGGAGGAGTTTGACCCACAAACTAAGTTTCCCTTTGATGAAGGTTCACCGGTTTTTAGGGATATTACTTTTAAAAATATTTACATAGAGGATAAATCTAAATATCCCATTTATATGACAGCAGTCCCTGAAAGTCCACTTAAAAACATAAGTCTTGAAAACATCGACGCAAAGGGAAGATATGGTTTTATAGCTAATAATATTGACGGACTAAAGCTTAGGAATGTAACTGTAAAGGCTGATGAAGGTGTAGATTATTGCTTTAAAAATGTGAGTTTGAAATAATCAATATAGTAATGAAAAGTACAGAATGTAATTAGATTATCGTAGTTTTCTATGCTTTATTATAGTATTATTTATTTGTATTTTAGTTGATCTGTTTTAAAGGAGGATC